>Ga0134128_10000100_pt1 | contig 118536 bp, 84 predicted proteins | sample KB31754_FD_96462 | JGI IMG/M metagenome (GOLD analysis project Ga0134128, IMG submission 96462) | Terrestrial soil microbial communities with excess Nitrogen fertilizer from Kellogg Biological Station, Michigan, USA - KB3-175-4 | ecosystem: Environmental > Terrestrial > Soil > Unclassified ... | reverse complement strand
TATGTATATCGCCGACTTTGGAAATAATCAGGTACGTAAGGTATCTCTCACTACAGGTCGCATTAGCACAATCGCGGGAGTAATAGAAATACATCGCGGTTTTGCCGGCGATGGAGATTCTGCTATAAAAGCACGGTTTTCAGGCCCACTTGGTGTGTGTGTAGATCATAAGGGTAACGTTTACATTTCAGATTATGGTAACAACAGAATAAGAAAAGTAGATGCTGCCACAGGCATTATTAATACAGTAGTCGTATTAGGTCTTGCTCCTACGCAAATATTTCTCGATGACGCAGGGTATCTGTATGCATCTTCTGCAAGCGTAGTATATAAAATAAATACTAAAACCGGCACCGCCAGCATAGCCGCAGGTATATATGAGAGCCCGGGATTCTCCGGCGATAGCGGACTGGCTACAAAAGCGCAGCTAAATTCACCTGATGGCATATTTGCAGACAAGGCAGGCAACCTGTATATAGCAGATTATGCTAATAACAGAATACGTAAAGTAGATACTGCTGGCATTATCACTACCATTATTGGTACAGACAGCAGTGGCTTTTCAGGAGATGGCGAAGCTGCAATAAATGCCCAGATCACAACTCCCACCGGTGTTTGGCTCGACCAAAACGGCAGCATTTATATAGCCGATGCTGGAAACGAAAGGATACGTAAGGCAACCGTCCCTCCAAGCGACGACAATGTAGCAAACATTTCAACTTATAAAAGCTTAAAAGTTTTCCCTAATCCTTCAAATGGAAAATTCACGTTGCAGGCCGATCACATGCAAGAAAATGGGATAGTAAAGGTATATAATACCGCAGGAGTGGTTATATATAATGCGACCATTACAGAATTGCAGACTGAAATAGATTTATCACGGCAACCTTCAGGAATGTACTTCCTTACAGTTACTTCAGCCACAGGCACACAAACAAAAAAGCTAATTATACACTAATAGGGCATATATACTGTTATTTAGTACCAATAAAAATATTTTTAAGATTTTCCTCCGGCTACTGACATAGGGCTGTCACTATGCGGTCGTTCCTTTGTATTATAAAATCTTAAAAAATGGAAACAAGTACAGTCGCCGCAAACAGCCGCACATCAACTCAGGTTATCACGTCTGAACAGTTATTAAAACATTGGCAGGGGCATCGCAATCTTACCCGCCGTGTTATAGAAGCTTTCCCTGAAGACGAGTTTTTTAAATTCTCTATTGGTGGCATGCGCACCTTTGCAGATCTTGCTATGGAGATGGTCAGAATGGCCGTACCGGGTATTCGCGGTGTAGTTACGGGCAAATGGGAAACTGCCGAAGGTGCAGATATTTTCAACGGCGTTGCAATGCCTGCTACCCGCAAAGAAGTACTGCAGCTTTGGGATAATGTAACCAAAGAAATAGATACATTTTGGCCTCAAATTCCAGCTCAGCACTTTCAGGATGTAGAAGTTGCTTTCGGACAATGGGAAAACCCGATCTATTCTACTATTTTTTATTTTATTGATAATGAAATTCATCATAGAGGACAGGGATATGTATATCTCCGTGCCTTAGGGATAGAACCACCTCATTTCTACGAACGCTAATCTGGCTTAGAAAGATTGTTAAGTATGATCCCTGCAATAAATATTGTTGGGATCATGCTATTATATGTTTGTGGCAACACCGAATAGCATATTGAGAAATTTTTGTTTTAAAAAATTTCTTATATTTTCAATAAAGAAAATTTTATTTTAGCTGATTGGGAATTTGCCCAATCATCTTATTTTTGAAAATGAATTACCCCGAAATAACACAAGACGACTTATTCGATTTAGGCTTTGAACCTTTTGTGAGCGAAAACTCTAAATCAATGGATTATATACATCAGGAACTTGGTATCAAGCTATGGAAAGGGATGTTTAATCCTAACCCTGAATCAAGGTTCTGGAAATGCGGCTATGGAAAAGACAAGATTCAGTTTGAGTCTCTGGAGCAGCTAAAAGAATATATGGCATCTGTTGCTGCTGCCAAATAATGATCTCTTTTACTTTCTTAATATATCCTATGCGTGATCCGGACTAAATAATCCGTAATAGTGGTATTATAAGATGCATGTTACGTTTTTCTAAAATATGCATTATTTATATGATGTGTATATCCTTCAATTACTTAGCAAATAGTACTTTTAATACTACAACAACCTACAACTTTCTCCTTTCGTTAAGTAATCGGCCTCATTTATAAACAATCGGTTGATTATAACTTAATTACAGCCATCCCCCACAATATTCGTTTCCTGCCATTTTTTTAATAGTCGCACCTCATTTTCACACACTTACGAGTAAAATATCACTGTTCACCAATTTGCGCGCTTGCCACATAATTCGCAGATTAATTTTAATCCCTAAATATGTTTTTATTAAAACCTCTATATGCATAAATTTTATAAACTATTTGTTTTAGCATTTAGCTTACTAGTTTGCTATTCTTCTGGCGCTCAGTCGGTATTGAATCCGGCTGATACACTTGTCACTTATGACAAAACCCATCCTCCTACGCAGCCTACATTTGGCCAGATCGGCAAATGGGTAAGGACAGTTCGCATGAGCTGGAACACCAGTGAATATAAAGCCTATATATATAAGGGATGCGCCTTCAGGCTTCACTATCCAAAAACCTACAATCCTACCGCTAATGATGGGAAAAAATACCCGATGATCATTATGTTTCATGGATTAGGTGAAGCAGGTGCGATCACTGATAATGAATTACAATTATTACACGGCGGCCAGCAACACCAGGCCGCAGTGGATAACGGCGTTTTTGATGGTTATGTGCTTTTTATGCAAAGCCAGGGTTTTTGGGGTACAGGTCAGTACCAATACTTGACTGAGATCATTAATTACATGATTGCCAATAATAAACTAGATCCTTATCGTGTAAGTGCGAATGGGTTATCTGCTGGTGGACAAGGAACATGGGAAATGTTATTCAATCACCCAACATATATAGCCTCTGAAGTGCCACAATCATGGAGTGAAATTGGCTATAAGGATACAAGCATTATTAATACTGTAAAGTTCACCCCGATTTGGAACTTCCAGGGTGGCCTGGATGGTGCGCCTGCTCCGTCTACTTCTGAGCAGGTTAGAGATGCCATGTTAGCTGCCGGTGGCAATTTTTTATATACACTGTTCCCTACACAGGGACACGATACCTGGGATAGTGCTTACCTGGAGCCGGACTTTTTCCCCTTTATGAACAGGGCATATATGTCTAATCCATGGCCTTTATTTGGTAGAACTGCTTTTTGTCCGGGGGATCCCATAAATGTTACAATCGGTGTAGTAAGAGGAATGAAAGCTTACCAATGGAAAAAAGATAGTACTGTTATTACAGGTGACACAACAAATACGATCATTGCCACGCAAGCAGGCGCTTATTATGCAAGGGTGAAAAGGGATACAATATGGTCAGACTGGTCGCATACCCCTGTGGTTATTAGCATTAAGACTCCAACAATTACTCCACCCATTACTGTTTCCGGTGTCATGAGTGATGTGATTCCTGCATCGGATGGCAAAAATTATGTAACACTACAGGTACCAAACAATGGCTATATAAGTTATGTATGGAAAAAAGTAGGCAAAGACAGTGTTATGGGGACACAAAGAACCTTAACTGTAAATCAGCCGGGGAGTTATATAGTATCTGTTAATGAACAGTTTGGTTGTTCCAGTGTTTTCTCGCCACCATTCGCTGTGGTAAATGCCAATGGTACTAATCCCCCATCTGCTGCTACTAATCTTGTAGCAACACCTCTTTCTTTTACTCAAATTGAATTGGACTGGGCAAGAAATCCCAAACCAGTAAATAGCGAAACAGGTTTTGAAATTTATCGTGCTGGTGCTTCTTCAGGTCCTTATACCTATATAGGAGAAGTTCCTGCCGACACAGTAACTTATATAGATACAGCTCTTACCCCTAATGTAAAATATTATTACGCTGTAAGAGCCGTAGATAGTACTGCTGCTGCTGCTCTTTCTAACCAGGCAAGTGCAACTACACAGTCTGACAAAACTCCGCCTACTCCTCCTGATAGCTTGACGGTTGTAAGTACCACTGAAAGTTCTATTACTCTTAAATGGAAAGCTTCTACCGATAATGTAGGAGTTTACAGGTATGATATATATATAAATGGCGCTAAGAGCTATACTACCGATACAACTTCATTCATTGTTAGCGGATTGCCTGCTCACCAGGGATTTGCTTTCTATGTTAAGGCGAGAGATATAAGCGGTAACGTTTCCACTCAAAGCAACCAGGTAAATGCAGCAAGTATAATGACGGGCCTGCATTACAAATACTATGAAGGTAGCTGGAGCAAGCTGCCTGACTTTAGTACACTTACTCCTATTAAACAAGGCGTAGCCCATGATCTCACTTTAACAGTTGCTAATAAGACTACTAATTTCGGGATGCTTTGGGAAGGATATATCTATGTGCCCGTTACAGGTTCATACAAGATCGAAACCTATTCTGATGATGGAAGCAAGCTATGGTTATCAACATACAACGCATCTTCCACTCCGGTAGCAAATAACGATGGAGCACACGGTGCTACTTATGCCGGTACTACAGTTACATTAACAGCCGGTGTTTACCCCATTTCTATCGCCTATTTCCAGGGATCTGGTGGTGATACTCTGGCAGCATTCTGGACTAATTCAACTGTATTTGGTACAACCACCAGACAAAAAATTGCACCCCAATATTATACAGAAGGCCATACTTATGGCCCGGTGCCTGCAGCGCCTTCAACTGTCGCAGCAACCGCAACTGCTTACAACAAGGTTAACGTTTCCTGGACAGATAACAGTACAAACGAGACTGGATTTGAAATTTATCGTGCTACAAGTCTTGCGGGAAAGTATAGCATCGTAAATACTACAGCTGCCGGTTCAACTTCTTTTACAGATACTACTGTAGCCGCTTCTACTACTTATTATTATAAGGTACAGGCTATCAATAATAATGGTGGTTCAGGATACGACCCCATATCAGTTGGTTTATTGAACTATTCTTATTATCAGGGTTCCTGGACTAAGCTTCCAAATTTTAGCACACTTACACCGGTTTCAACAGGAACTATTAATAATTTCTTGCTAACTCCTACAAAAGTAACAACCAATTATGGGTTCGTTTATTCCGGCATGATAAATATTCCTGCAACAGGAAGCTATACTTTCTACACAAGTTCTCGTGATGGAAGTGATTTATATATAAATGGAATGGCTGCTTCTAACCTGGTAGTCAACAATGATGGCGTACATAGTGCTACGGAAAAATCAGGCACTATTACCTTATCAAAGGGTTCTTATCCAATATATGTTACATTCTTCCACGCCGCTACAGGAACTGCCTCTCTTACGGTTAGTTACAAAGGACCAACTATATCCAAAATAGCGATCCCTGATACAGCGTTCATGAATAAAAATGCTATTGCTACTACTCCTACATTACCGGCTGCTCCGGGAACGCCGACAAGCTTCTTAGCTACAGCGTCATCTTCATCCATAGTCAATCAGACCTGGAATAACGTTGCAGCTGCAACCAGCTACCAGATATACAGATCAGTAGGGGACGCAACGAAGTATAGGCCATTAGCTACATTACCGGCCGGCTCAACATCTTACTCAGACACTTCTTTATTTGGCAATGTCAATTACTATTACAAAATAACCTGTAGTAATGCCGGTGGCACTTCAGGTTCGGCTGTCGATTCTGCAAGGACTAAAGATAATCGTCCGGTGATTGTGAAAGTTGCTCCGCGCCTCAACGCTCAGTACAACACTACAACCACTATTCCTTTCAGCGCTACAGATGCTCATGGTGATGCACTTGCATTTACTATACAGAATAAACCTGCATTCGGAACTTTTGTTGACAATGGTAATCAAACTGCCACTTTAACATTAAATCCGGATTCTACAATGGCAGGATATTACAGCAATATAAAAGTTGTTGTAAGCGATAACAACGGTGGATACGATTCTACAACATTCAATCTTGTTGTAAATAACCACACTAATCCTACTATTGATAGCATACCTAATTATACATTAAATGAGAATGACACATTGAGCATTCCATTAACTGGCCATGAAATAGGCTCTTCTGACAGCATGAGCTGGACAATTATCAACTTACCAAATAGCAATACTGTAACAGCTGTTTCAAATGGTGTGAACACTTTGTTCCTGCATCCTACTTATGCTGCTGCCGGCACTTATAATGTACAGGTAAGTGTAAGTGATACAGATGGTGGTTATGCTACAAGACAATTCACAATTACTGTTAACTACAAAAATCCAAATACTATAGTTTACACTCGTTTCTATGGTGGAGATGCTGGTAGTGCGCCCTGGAATACTATAACTGGTCTTACCAGCACTGGCTTCACAGACGCCAACGGCAACTCCACAACTATGGGTCTTACATTAAATACATGGTGGTATGCTTCATACAATGGTGGGCCTAACACTGGTAGCAATTCAGGTGTATATCCTGACTTTGTACTGGAAGATTACTATTACTTCGGCATATTCGGTGGCCCTGATACTGTTAATGCTTCGGTTACAGGTTTAGACACTACAAAACTGTACAACATTACCTTCTACGCAGGTAGTGTATGGGGAGGCGCATCAGATAATGGTACTACTTCTTTCAGAGTAGGCAATCAAACAGTATCTCAGGAAGTACAAAACAATACCCAGAATACACTTACTATAAGTGATATCAAACCTGATGCAACAGGTAATATTTCGTTTACTATGGGCAAAGTAGGTGCAACTACTCCTGTAGGTTACCTCAATGCGCTGGTAATTACACAATTATACGATGATGGCACTACACCTTTGGCTCCTACATCTCTCAATGCTTCACTAGTATCTCAGGGAGCACAATTATCCTGGACTGATGTCGCTTACAATGCTACAGGTTATCAGGTTTATCGCTCTACATCAGCTACCGGAACATTTAGTCTTGTAGGCACTACTTCATCTAATGCCAGCAGCTACATCGATACTACGGTAGGCGGCAATACTCAATATTACTACGAAGTTGCTGCTGTAAATACTCATGGATCTTCTCCTTATTCAAATATGGTTAGCGTTACAACTGCCGATAGGATACCAAAGATCAATCCTATTAGCACGTTGGTATTGAAGAACAATCAGTCAGCAACTATAAGTATATCAGCTGTAGATGATCCGACAGATCATATTACACTATCTGCCACAAATCTTCCTCCTTTCGCTACACTCGTGGATAGCGGAGATGGTAACGGTACTATTATTGTTACACCGGCTCTTGGAAGCACTGGATATTATCAGGGTATTGTTGTTACTGCAACCGACAACAGCGATTCAAGCAGCTCAACAAGTTTTGACATCTCAGTTGTTGATAAGGATGTAACTTCTGTTTATCTCAATTTCTCAGACGGAACTATGGCTAATAAACCATGGAACAATCTGGCAGCATGGCCATTTGCAGGTACATCATTTACTAACCTGCTTGACGACGGAAATAATAATTCAGGTTTAACAGTTACGTTTACAAACGGCTTCCAGGGTGTTGTGGCATCCGGTATGCGCCCACGCAACGGTCACGCTATATATTCTGAAGCAGTAATGCGCCCCGGTGAGTTTGAAGGAACAACCACAACAGATACTATCAAAGTTGCAGGTCTGACAGCAGGTAAAAAATACAATTTTGTATTCTTCAATAGCCATGATGATGGATTGAATGGCCTCACATACTTTACTATGGGTAGCCAGAAAGTATCTCTGAACGCTACATACAACATCAACAAAACAGTAGAGATAAATGGTATCGTTCCTGATGCAAGTGGCAATGCATATATAGCTATAGCAAAAGATGCAAAAGCCGACTATGCATTTATAACCTCTCTTATTATCGAGAGCTACGACAGTTCATTGAATCTGTTAGGTCCGTTGGGCTTGACTGTTACGAATACTACGCGTACCACAGCATCGATGCAATGGCAGGATAGATCTACTAGCGAAACAGGTTTTGAAGTATGGAGAGCAAACGATAGCGTTAGCACTTATACTTTAGTAAAAACTTTAGCTGCAGGAACCACATCTTATACAGATACAGGCTTAAGCCCCGATAGGACATACTTCTACACGGTACGTGCTGTAAATAGCACGACAGCTTTAACCTCCAGCTATAGCAACCCGGTTGCTGCAACTACGCTTGCCTACAGTGTCTATGTTAATTTCACATTATCAAACAATGCTCCTGCCCCATGGAACAATCTGGATCAGGTGCCACAACCCGGACTTACATGGAGTAATTTCAATGATGATCTGGGCAATGTTTCCAGTGTTGGCATGTCATTAACAGATATTTGGGCTGGATTATATAGCGCCGGTATGAACCCGGGCAATAACTCAGGTGTTTATCCTGATACAGTACTAATAGATAGCTATGGCCTGTTCCCAGGTGGTGTTGGTGGTTTCCAGGTTAATAACCTCGATATGGCGATGCAGTATAATCTTACATTCTTCGCCAGCTCACAGGCTTATGGAGATGTTAATACTGCCTATATAGTTAATAGCGCTACAGCACTTTCCAATGCTCCATTGCTCAATACTTCACTCAACACTTTTGGAACACTTACTGTATATGGAGTACAACCTGATGGCGATGGTAACATTAATGTTACCGTAATGCCAGGCACTTTAACTTCACAGTTTGGATTGATAGGTACATTGGTTCTCCAGGGATATTATCCTCCTGCATCAAGCAACATACCTTCTACACCAGGGTCTAGACCTTCTGGTGCTAAGCAATCACTTGCAAGTTCTGGCATAACAATAAATTCAGACGGTCTTGTTAGTGCATACCCCAATCCATTCACAGATCATTTTACATTGTCTTTGGCTAATCTGCAAAAAGGTAACAATAAAGTACAGGTTGCAGTATACGACATAACAGGTCGCATGGTTTACAAAAATGAATACGACGATCTGAATGCCGGTAACAATAATATCAGGATCGATGCAAACAAAAACTTCGACAAACCTGGAATATACCTTGTTAAAGTATTCTTCAAAGGCACAGGCACTTCAAGCGTAATGAAGCTGATCAAAGAATAACATTTAAGTTTAGTTTTAAAAAAGGATCTCAAAATTGAGATCCTTTTTTTATTCTGCTTAACATCAGAATTTAAAAAGATAATGTAACTTGATTTTATCAGGCATTCTTCTTTATAAGGCTCTCTCTCGTATGCCTATATTTTTACTGTTTATTTCTTTCTTTATGAAAACGAACTTTTACAAAAAGGATGGGCGAGACAATAGCCATTTTTCATTATTGCAATTGGGCATTATCTTATTGCTCGGCTTATCCTTAGTCAATCTGAGTTGTAAAAAAAGTACCAACAACTCTAATAATAACAATAATAATAACGCTAACCTTACGCCAAATCTACAGCTTCTTGCTGATAGCCTGGTTTCCCCTGTTTACATTGTTGAGGCACCTGATAATAGCAAAAGATTGTTCATTGTAGATCAGGTAGGAAAAATATGGATAGTTACTCCTGATGGCAAAAAGCTTCCTCAGCCATTTATAGACATGACAAGCAAATTAGTCACGCTGGAAACTTCTTATGATGAGCGTGGTTTGTTAGGTTTGGCTTTTCATCCCAATTTTAAAACCAATGGTAAATTCTACCTTTTTTATACGGCCCCTCCACGGCCTGGCGGACCCGGATCAGGTTGGAGCAGTTTAACACGCATTTCAGAATTCACCGTTTCCTCATCTGATCCCAACGTAGCAGATATATCTTCTGAAAAAGTTATTCTTGAAGCGGATCATCCTGAGCTAAACCATAATGGTGGCACTTTAGCATTTGGCCCCGACGGCTACTTATATATCTCCATAGGCGATGGTGGCAATGCAGATGATGTAGGTCCCGGCCATGTAACAGATTGGTACAGCATTAATGCGGGCGGCAATGCCCAAAATATCTACGCAAACTTTATGGGAAAGATCCTTAGGATAGATGTAAATAGTGGCACTCCCTATAATATACCTGCAGACAATCCTTTCCTTAGGTCAAAAGCATTGCCTGAAATATATGCATTTGGTTTCCGCAATCCTTATCGATTCTCTTTCGATATGGGCGGCACACATCAGTTGATAGTTGGGGATGCTGGCCAATCCCTTTACGAAGAGATCAATGTAGTAACAAAAGGGGGCAATTATGGCTGGAATGTAAAAGAAGGTTTCATCTGCTTCAATACAGATGACGATGTAGTGCCGCGTACTACTTGCCCAAGTATCGACTCGGCTGGCAATCCATTAATTGATCCTGTTATAGCAATGATAAATCACGCAAATCCTAAAGGTGGGGGCTTGGCAACGGTAATTATCGGTGGTTGTGTTTATCGAGGCACCGCACTACCTGCGTTTCAGGGGAAATATATTTTTGGCATCTTTTCGCAGGATGGTAATCCCAATGCTAAATTATATATGGCTTCCCCTGCATCATCAGGCACATGGCCTTTCGAGGTGATAAGTCTACGCGATTTTCCAAAGGATCTTGGGCAATATATAAAAGGTTTGGGGCAAGACCTATCAGGAGAAGTATATGTTGCTACTTCCTCCCAGCAGGGATTAAGTGGCACTACCGGGAAAATATATAAGCTGGTGGGAGTACAATAAATGCTACCTAATGATACTTAAAATATTGTATCTCACGCTCATGGCGTTTGGCATCTTCCAATGAATCAAATGTGCCTAAGTTTCTTCTTTTATTTGTTTTAGCATCTTTCGTTCTTGAATAAATGCGGTATTTGCCTGATTTTAATTTCCGTATCATAGCCTTACGATTTACAAGGGGAAACGTAAAACATCATGCCTCATGCTATGATTTGAAGAATTATTAACTTGGCTTTAAAGTTATAACTATACTTTATGCAGATTAGCGAAGCTGTTGCACTACTGGCAAATAATGGATTCCCTCAATCAGGATCACAAATATGGGCCGATCTTGGATGTGGTGAGGGCACCTTTACTCTTGCGTTAGCTCATCTGTTACAGAAAGGCAGCCTTATTTATGCAATAGATAAAAACAAAACTGCATTAAATAAAATACCCGATCATTACGAATCTGTATTTATTGAAAAAACCTTTGCTGATTTTGCGGCAGAAAAACTATCATTCATAAATGCCGATGGCATACTCATGGCTAATTCATTACACTTTATAAAAGATAAAGTTTCATTTATTAAAGCTGCAAAACAATATTTGAAACCCAATCATTGTTTTTTAATAGTGGAATATGATATGGATAAATCCAATCCATGGGTGCCGTACCCGGTTAGCTTTTCATCATTGCAACAACTATTCACATCATTAGGATATATACAAATTACCAAACTGCACACAAAGCCATCTGTTTATCGTAAAGAGAATATTTACTCAGCAATAATTGCTATTTAGCCACTTATTTACCTTCAGCTATCAGTTCATCTACCGCTGCTTCTGCATTTACAATACCTCCTGATACACATAGCTGATCCAGTTTTGCGTACAGTGATTTGTGGCCCGGCACACGCACATCTCCATCGTAATGCGTTACTGTTTTCATTAATACAGCTTTTACTTCGCTTGCTTTTAATTCTGGGAAATAACTGCGTATCATCGCCGCAACACCTGTTACCATTGGGGCTGCCATGCTTGTCCCATCTTCTTTTCCGTATTTATTACCCGGTAGCGTAGAATATATCCTTACTCCGGGTGCAAACATATCCACGGTCTTTTCTCCCCAGTTAGAAAATGAGGCGATCAGTCTTTTACTTTTTTTGCCGCTCGCACCCACTTCTATCCAGTTATCAGCCACACTTCCGGAGAGATAGCGTGGATTAGGGTACGATGGCATAGTATCAGTATTTCTCGATTCATTACCCGAAGCACAAACAATCAGTACGTCTTTACTACTTGCATATGCTATCGCAGAATCTACAGATCCTTTATTAGGTGATTCATATTTCCCAAAGCTCATATTAATTACCGACGCGCCATTATCCACTGCATAGCGTATTGCATTCGCTACATCTTTATCTCGCTCATCTCCCGATGGCACCGTACGTATTGGCATAATGAGTACATTATTGGCAATACCATCCATACCAATATGATTGTGTCTTATGGCTGCTATAATACCTGATACATGTGTACCATGTAATGGGTCTGGCCCCGAAACGTCATTATTACCATAATATCGTTCAGACATATTTTCAGGATGGTCGCCGACAATTGAAGCTCGCATCGAATCAGCATCCATTTTGTTGTAGGGAACAGCATTTACCTCCACTTCTTTCTCTTCTGCTATTTGCATGTCTATACTCCGGCCACCTGCCAAATGGAGTATCTGTCTCCAGAACCATTTCCTGTCAAGCTTATATAAGAATACCATGCCTCTTGCTTCACCCTGTCGTTGTTTTTGGGCTTTCTCATATTTTATTCGCAGCTTTTTATATGTTTCAAATTCTTTTGTATCCGCTACCGATAAGTGAGTAGTATCTACGCCTTTAAACTTCCGCACGTATTTTTGGTACGTACGCGTCTTTTCTTCTGCTTCATACTCAATGTCGCCATTTTTACCGCCTATAAAATCCCATCCGTGTACATCATCTGCATAGCCATTCCTATCATCGTCTATTCCATTTCCGGGTATTTCTTTAGTATTAGTCCAGATTATTCCTTTCAGGTCTTCCTGGTTTGTATCCACTCCACCATCTATTACGGCTACAATTATTTTTTTAGACGGTCTGTTTCCAAGTTTCTTATAGGCTTCTTCCACACTCATTCCATACACATGGTTCTTCTTATGGCTCAGCAATTGCCAATTATGCTTTTTAGCATGAGCATTAGAGAAAGGGATCACAAAAAAAAGGGTTATCGCTAAGGTCTTATACATGTATACTTATTGAATGGTGTACCTGCAAAATAGTACGTATGCATATATTAAAAAAGGTTACCCTCTGGAAAACTGTTTCTTTTTATTTAAAAAAAGGTTAAATCAATCAGCCTTTGCCTGTTCATGCTACAATTAATTCCTTCCCCGGGGTTTGTTGTTGCTAACTTTTTTATACGCTTGAGAAAATTGGATATATTTTTGTACTCGGAGAACACTTATGCATTCTGAAAGTAGTTTCTATTCCAGGACGAGGCAGCAAAAGAAAGGCAGCAATCTATGGGGCATAAATGGGGAATCATTGAGGCACACCGTTACATTATGCAATAATATATAACCAGGCAATACCAGTGTTTATAAATCATTTATCTGCGATAAATTCCCCAAAACAGTTTTTTATTTCCAATGGGAAATCCGGAAAGAATACTATAATAATTAAGTAACCTTTTTAACAACAAGATACTTTAGATTTGACCTCACAACCCACCTCAAAAATGCATTTAAGAAATCATACTACTGAAACTTCAACTGATATAGTTTTAATAGGCGGCGGAATTATGAGCGCTACGCTTGGCACATTGCTCAATGAATTGCAGCCGGGTATTAAAATAGAAATTTTTGAGCGGCTGGATAAGGTCGCTGCCGAAAGCTCTGCTGCATGGAACAATGCGGGAACGGGACATTCGGCATTTTGTGAATTAAATTATACTCCTCTACAGGGAGATAAGGTAGATATTTCCAAAGCGCTTCACATCACAGAGTCATTCGAGATCTCAAAGCAGTTGTGGTCATATCTCATACAGCAAAAATTTATCCAATCTCCCAATTCGTTTATAAACAGTATCCCTCACATGAGTTTTGTATGGGGAGATGACAATGTAGCGTATCTGAAGAAACGGTATGATGCAATGCGCGCACATCATTTTTATAAAGACATTCAGTATGCTGACGATTATGAGCAGTTGGCTGAATGGATCCCTCTCATTATGGAAGGTCGTGATAAATCAGAAAAAGTAGCAGCAACAAGAATTGAGATTGGTACCGATGTAAATTTTGGGACTTTAACTAATAATCTTTTTGATCACTTAAAAACGCAGGAAGGAGTCACCCTCCACCTGAACCATGAAGTTCACGACTTACATCAGGATAATGATGGATATTGGCATCTGCATATAGAAGACATTAAAGGGAAACAAAAAAAGTCAGTTAAGGCAAAATTTGTTTTCATAGGTGCGGGAGGTGGTGCATTGCCATTACTTGAAAAATCTCATATACCTGAAGGTAAAGGTTACGGAGGATTTCCTGTAGGTGGTCAATGGTTAAGCTGTGAAAATCGTAGCATTATAGAACGCCATCATGCAAAAGTATATGGCAAAGCAGGAGTTGGAACGCCTCCAATGTCTGTACCACATCTTGATTCAAGAGTGATCAATGGAAAACGTGAATTACTTTTTGGCCCGTATGCCGGCTTTTCAACAAAATTTCTGAAAAAAGGCTCATGGCTCGATTTGCCATTATCAATTAGGGTAAATAATATCAGGCCCATGGTGCTTGCAGGCATTCACAACATCCCGCTTACAAAATATCTTATTGAGCAAGTTCGCATGACTCCGGAAGAACGTTTTAAAGACCTCCAGGATTTTTTCCCGGAAGCAAGAATGGAAGATTGGGAATTAAAAATTGCAGGGCAGCGTGTACAGGTCATTAAAAAGGATGAAAAAGAGGGCGGTATTCTGGAATTCGGTACAGAGATCGTAAGTTCAGCCGACTGCTCAATTGCAGCGTTATTAGGTGCATCTCCGGGCGCATCTACATCAGTAGCCATTATGCTCGATTTGTTGAAAAAATGTTTTAACCGGCAACTTCATTCTGACGAATGGCAAAACAAACTAAAGCAAATGATACCATCCTATGGTCAGTCGTTAGCTGATAACCCCAGGCTTTGTGATGAAGCCAGGGCATGGACAAGCGAGGTTCTTAATCTAAAAGTCGCCGAACAGGTATAATAATGTTGTAGCTTATTATATGATTGTCTATAGTCTTCTCTTAATTACTATTTTAATTGCACTATGGTGCATATATAGGTTTTGGAAGATTGCTGAGAGTGGTGGCAATGATACCTGGCATCGCATTTTAATAGTTCTATTTACAAGTATTTTTATTTACCTGTATGGCGCCTGGGTGTTTTTGTCTGTCTATGCAAAATATGTTTTTGGTATTTGCTTACTGGCAATAATTGTTACCCGCATTTTTAGGAAAAGAAAAGTTTTACCTTATTCTCATAAGAAGAAGTTTTTCAACCTGCTGTTCACCGTTTTGCTTGGCGCATTAATTATATCGTATTACACAGGAACAACAGGAAAACCAGAGACTGTAAATCTATCATTCCCTTTTAAACATGGGCAATATATGGTATTCCAGGGAGGTAAGGGATTGCCGACTAATTTATTTCACTATGGTTATCGGGGAGCGATCTACGCTATGGATATTATAAAGTTGAATAGTTTTGGCAATAGGGCGAATAAAATATTTTCACACGATCCAAATGGTTACACAACATTCGGAGATACAATATACAGTCCTTGCAATGGAATAGTTGTGCGTACTATTGATACCAATCCTGACAACACTCCACCTAATAGAGTGAAAGGCCCTGGGCATGCGAATCAAATACTGATAGACGCAGGAACTTTTTATGTCTTCCTTGCGCACATAAAACAAAGGAATGTATTTGTACATAAAGGAGATACAGTACATGTAGGGCAGCCTCTCGGTTGCGCTGGAAATTCGGGCTTTACAATAGAACCGCACCTGCATATACAGGCGCATATAAACACGCATGCAGGTATTCCCTGGTATAGAGAAAAACCACTTTTCATAAAATTTGATGGCAGAGAATATTTGTTATTTTAGGTTATAAAAGCAGGTTGATTTATAGTTATTTTATTTTTCTGATTTGGTCTATCTCCATGATACGAAGATTATCAGGAGGGTTTTGAACAACATATAAGAGAGCTTTTAGCATTTGATGTAATGAAACAAGTCGCAACGCTTTAGCTTTTTTAGAAGTAGCTGGAATTAATTCCAATATTTTAAAAACAGGAAGAAAAAACAATGGCCAATAATGGCCGGGGCCTACTACATACCAGGGACGTATAAAGGTTGCTTTTACTCCCGTTTCTTTGATGGCGATTTCACCTTCAGCACGGCATTGTTGAAAATCTTTCATCACGTTCGTTGGTGTCTGCGCGACACTCACATAAACAAAATGTCCTGCACCAGCCAGCTTTGCAGCTTTTGCAGATACCTGTGCAGATAAAAGGTCAATAGTTTTGAAAAGGTCTTTTTTCTTTGGTCCAGGATGGCTTGTTCCAAGCAGTTGTATAAAGGTACATCCTGCAGGAATATCCTTTGCAAAGGTGTTTTCATTAAACGGGTTAGCAACAATATAGCTACAACCTTCAGGCAACTTATTCTCCGAACCTTTTCGGATCAATGCCTTTACTGAGTAGCCGTCTTTTAATAACAGGTTAATGAATCTCTTGCCTATGTAACCGGTGCCACCAGTTATAAAAACTTCCTTGTTCATACATATCTTACGAGTATTTTATCTACAAGGATTTGCTGCTCTTTGAAATTATTGAATGGATACTATTCCTGTTTTTGCAGCATTGCCTTTGGTAATCTTGTAAACGTAGATTCCGGGTTGCAGATTAGGTATATTAAACGTGGAATTGGCAGCCACATTTTGATTCCAGATATTTCTACCATCCATTGCTGTGAAGGTTATATTTATATTGTCCTGCGCCGGCGATATTATTTTCATCATCCCTCCTCCCTTCACCGGGTTAGGAACTAATTGCAGCTCCATTGTGGCTGGCAGAATAGATGCCACAGCAGTAACGGGTGCTTTAACTTGTAAGTCCCAGATACCTCTGCCATAGGTACCAAAGCGTACTACATTTGCACCTTCAATATATTGCACGGAGTTCCAGATTTGTGTAGGAGTAGTTGCATCAGCAAGACTATACCACTTCGCATCTTTTTTCACGTAAGCATAAGGCCCTGCATCAGTTGCTGCAAAAAGGATCGATTCGTCGGGAGATGCAGCTAACCGGTTTACAAGCGTATTAGGCAATCCATTGCTCATGGGCGTAAACGTCTGTCCGTAATCCCTCGATACATATACCGCCGGATTGCTGTAACCACTGCCGCCATAATAAACTACATTATCAGAATCTTTGCCTGGCAAAATACACGCACCATACAACCAGAAGCCGGTAACATCTTTAAATGTTGTACTCTTTGTCCATGTTATACCTCCATCCAAACTATGAAAAAATGTACCGTCTTCCGTGGCTACGTAAATGAGTTGATTGTTGATGTGCGAAACTGCTATACTGGAGATACCTGATGTACCACTATTGGAGTGAGAACGAAATTCATAAGGAAATTGTGTAGCTGTTATATCAAAGCTTCCCACCGTTGACGCTGTAAGCTTTATTAGGTAAGAACCTGATCCGCCAGTTAAGTTGCCGCCTCCCACAAGTATTTCGTCTTTTGTGCCACTTGTAAAATAATCCGACGTTGGTAGCATCCATGCTGCGTTTGGCTTTTGTGTACCCGGCATCTCCCAGCCTCCCTGGTAAACAGGTGCTGTAAAATTGCGATACACGGTTATTGTTCCCCCCGGATATAAAGCCCAAAGAGAGCTATCGTTGCGGGTTATACGTAACTGTCCGTAATCGCCAGAAAGTAATTGTTGCGCATTAATTACATTTTTGCCGTTACTTGAATCCGAAAATTGAAGCCCCTGGTCTTGCGCACCACCAAAAATAATATCGCTGTTGCTAACAGGGGATATTTCATCCCAAAGCTGGTTGACACGCAATCCTTTCAGGCATAAATTCGAAACAGTAACTAAATGATTATTTGATAAGTATGCGCCGCCATCAGTCCCGATAATGGAAAATTCACCACCGCTTGTGTCGCGAAAGAAGTTAATGCTTCTTATATCCGCGTGAAGCTTGGTTGCTATCGCAGCATAATAATCTCCCCAAGCATTTACAAGATTCCATGTTTGTCCGCCGTCGGCACTACGGTGTGCTTCTACGCTTCCATACATCACATAGTTTGTATCCGTGGTAGATAATCCAAGCAGGTTGCCATTGTCGGCAGGAATTGTGCTTTGCAAACTCCATGTCTTACCAAAATCTGTTGAATGATAAATACTGCTACCGCCAACTAAAGCATAAAAATGAGTAATACCACCTGCTACAAGACATTTCATATCCACTGTATTTGTCGCTGTAGGGAAAGCCGTTATTGAATTCAATATCGAAACAGTACCACTTCTTATCTCAAAAAGGGTGTCACTGCCACCACTTGATACACAAAGAGCATATAGCGTTCCTATAAAATCAATAGGCGCGTATAGCGACACCTGGTTGTTCGATTGATAATTGAATGTTTTAATCAGATTAAAATTTTCACCATTATCTGCAGAGGCATATAGAAAGTAATGTGGCGTCCATGAAACAGCATCCCATCCATATGTAAGGCAATAAACAGTTTGGGTTGTGTCATTTACAGGATATACCTGCACAATACTATTACCACCCCATGCTATAGGAAAAGAAATGCCATTCGAAGTTTTAAATGAACGACCATCATTATCTGAATAAACAACATTGGTATCATCCGATAAAAACACGCGGGTTTGCTTACCTACCTGCATTGTAGCTAGCACTGATGTATTAAACAGCATTGCATCGCTCACTAATGTCCAGTTGCCCGTTGGTAACTTCGTCTTCCATACACTGCCTCCATCTGACATTCCATACAAAACACCTGTAGTTGGCACGTATGAGAAAATATCCATTCTGCCTGCCTGGTTATTATTACCCCTTTCGTACCATGCTCCTGCAATATTGCCATCTGCAAATGAGCCTGTTGTTTTGGCAAGCCTTCCTAATAATTCTTTCTGCTGAAATTCGACACGTGCATTTTGCTTTTCAATTGCTCTCCAGTCTGTACCTGGTGCCGCACGATGTATCAATTCTATATAAGCAGCTTTCCACTCTTCAAGCTTTTCTTCGTCATCTCCAATTGGCTTAGGATGCATAGTACGCAACTTACTATTACAACCAGATAGAGATAATAGAGAGACTGCAAAGCAGATGAATAAAATAAAAGCCCCTGTAAAACGCACACGCATTTTATAACTGTTTTTAGACACCCCTAACCTCTATATCTGAATATTACTAACAAAAAAGATACGCTTTCAAAAGCCATTAAATGTTAATAGATTTTATTGGGAATATTTAAGGGCATAAGTTAGAATAATAATATAAATTAATCAAAATTAATTTTAATGTCTATTAACATACTCAATTGTTAGGCATATTTCTTGCAGAAAACATCTTTATCTTCTAACATTTTCATTTAGCGTAACGTCATTTATTCTGTAGATCATTTTTTAACCTTTAAAGTTTCAACATGAAAAAAATCATTTTTCCACTTCTGGTATTATTGACACTAAGTGTAATTTCCTGCAAAAAGAATGATAAATCTTCGCCTGCTAATAATACACCCGGATCTTATACTTCTTTAAGTTCTATTTATCGGCAGCTTGCCCCTAAATCCAAAATAGTAACTGTAAATGCTGACGATGGCAGCTCTTTTTATGGTAATAGTGGCACTCGATATATATTTCCTGCTGGTGCCTTTGTAAAAGGTGATGGTACCAATGTAACAGGTAACATACAGATAGAAGTAAACGAATTCCTGAATAAAAGTGATATGCTGTTTTCCGAAATTCTGCCTGTCAGCAACGGCCTCCCTTTGCTATCTGCCGGTGAAATATATGTAAATGCAACCCAGGGAGGGCAAAAGATATATTTGAAACCCTGGACGTATTTACAAGCTAATGTTCCGCAATTCGGAGTAAAAAGACCGGGGATGAATTTGTTTAGAGGAGATGTTGATACGAACAGCACAAACACTTCGGTTAATTGGCGGATGCTGAATGACTCTTCACGTGGGGAAGTTATTTACAATGGGGATACCATCAATATATTCAGTGACAGCACAGGCCTTTGTAATGCAGACCGATTTATGACGTCACCGGATTATCAGGCATTTACTGTAACTATAACGGGTGTAACATTGACAAGCTCCAGCAATATCGATGCATTTGCATTATATGATAATTACGACGGCTTGTGGCCAATGAGAGATTATTCAGGCAATGTAATATCAGAAGGACACGTACCTAACATACCTGTTCACTTTGTTGTAATAGCCGTTGTGAATGGAAATTTTTATGCTGGTATGGTTGGAGCAACGCCGGCAACAGGAAGCAATTATACAGTTAATTTAACCCAAACAGACCCGACAACATTTAAAAAACAAGTTGATGCGTTGTAGTGCAGATATCTACAGTAATTAAAAATAAAAAGGGAAGTGCTTTTATTAAGCACTTCCCTTTAAAATTGAATTCTATTTTCAATTAATCCAAATCTAATTTGTCTTTGATATTATTTGGCAGACCATTTTTATTTAGCATAATTGTAGTGGTTTTATATTGCATATAGGCTTTGGTAACGTATATATAACCCTTATAGTCGTTTTTAACCCCCCAGCTATTTTTTACAATATAATATTCTTTCCCATTCTGATCTTTAGCAAGTCCCACAATATGCATACCATGATCATCCGTAGTCTGATAATCATCAAAAGCTTCTTCACGTAGATCAGGAGTGATTTTACGTTCGGGTTTGGGGCCATTAAACATATTTTTCTTCTCGCTGTCGTCCATATCATCATAATCTTTTTCAGGAACATATGCTACTCCATTCTTCCAGCTAAAATATTTTTCACTTACATCCGCTCCCCATGCTACAGTGTATCCATGTTTTAGAGCATAGTCAATAATATCAGTAATATCATTCAATTTCACATTGTACACCTTAGCAAACTCCCAGTTATCAGGCACCATCAGCATTGTCTTTTTGTAGTAAGGAGCATATGTAAATGAAGAAAGCTCCACATAATCTTTAGGATTAATGCCTACAACTTCAGAAGCAAAAGATTTTGGAGTATATGTCCTGCCTTTATAAGTAAATGTTTCAGGAATTTTTCCGAGATAAGCATCCAATACAGAATTGAAAGCTTCTTTCCATGCTGTTGAAAGCTTGCCATTAGGATTAGAAACAACTACCTCAAGCATACTTTTTAATATGCCCTGCAATTCAGCAAATTTATTTTTAGCAGTGCCGTAGTGCAAACCGGTATAATCTAGCTGTGGCATTGCTCCATATTTAGCATACATATTTATTACATCATGGGCTTCCCCTCCATCACCCCATACCAAACCACCGTGCATACGCACATAAACATCAGCCTTATCTCCATACTCCATGCGTGCACTATAAATTTGTGAGAGCTCCACAGGTTCTTTGCCCATACGCATCATTTCACTCTCAAGAAATGAATTGGTAGAGTAGCTCCAGCATGTACCGGAACTTGCCTGGTTTTTTACAGAAGTGTTACCCAGGTCAATTATGTTTGTAAAAACATATTTATTTTTCGCACTGTCACTTTTATTATTATCTAATTTCTTTACAAGGTCATCCTGTGCACTACACATAAATGGTATAGCCGCAGCGATGAAAAACATCAATTTTTTCATTTTTGAATTTTGATTATGATTTGAGAAGTAAGCGAAATTAGGTAATAAACAGAGAATTCCCTCACCTGAAACGGGTGATAATTAAGCTATTAGCACTTTATAAATATAAAAAGAGGTTGATTGCTCAACCCCCGAATGCGCCTTTTATCTTATCAAAAAAACTTCTATCCTCTTTCATGCTCTTGGCCTCCGGCCCTGGCTTAAAGTTTGGAGAGTTTTTTAGTTTTTCCAGCATTTCCTTTTCTTCATGGCTTAGATTCTGTGGCGACCATACATTCACTTCCACAAGCTGATCTCCTTTTTCATAAGATTGAAACGCAGGAAAACCTTTACCTTTTAATCTGAATATTTTTCCGCTTTGTGTACCCGGTGGTATTTTAATTTTTGCTTTACCATCTATCGTGGGTACTTCTGCCTGCATACCTAATACAGCCTCGGGGAAAGAAAGATGCAATTGATATATTACATCCAGCTCCTGCCTATGCAAATGTTCGTGCGCCTCTTCTTCAATTAAAATTAATAAGTCGCCGGGAGCACCGCCACGTTCTCCGGCATTGCCACGACCACTCATGCTCAATTGCATACCATCCTGCACTCCTGCCGGAATATCCAGGCTCAAAGTTTCTTCACCATACACGCGCCCTTCTCCTTTGCAATTACTACATTTCTGTGTAATAGTCATCCCCTCTCCGTTACAAGTAGGACATGTAGTAACGGTTTGCATCTGCCCAAGGAAGGTATTAGACACTCTACGTACCTGCCCACTGCCTCCACAGGTATTACAAGTCTGTATAGAACCCTTATCTTTTGCACCACTACCATCACACTGCTGGCAGGGTACATATTTTTTGACCTTTATTTTCTTATTGGCGCCATTGGCAATTTCAGCATAATCCATTTTCAGCTTCACACGCAGATTTGCGCCTCTTGTGCCGTGTCTGCGACCACCGCCCTGACGTCCGCCACCAAAAAAGCTACTGAAAATATCTTCTCCGAAAATATCTCCAAAATTCTGGAATATATCTTCCATGCGCATACCACCCGGTCCGCCACCATAGCCACCGTTTCCACTCATACCTGCATGACCAAAACGATCGTACTGCGCACGTTTATCAGTGTTGCTTAACACATCATACGCTTCTGCGGCTTCTTTAAATTTTTCTTCAGCATCCTTGTTACCCGGGTTACGGTCAGGATGGAACTGCAATGCTATCTTACGGTAAGATTTCTTTATCTCGTCAGCGCTTGCTCCACGCGCCACACCCAACACCTCGTAGTAATCTCTTTTTACCATGTCTCAAAATTCCTTCCGGAAACGTGTTTTACTATTTTTATTAATTATATAAAGGCTTTGTGGAACTATAAAGTGAAATATTATTTTCCCACAATCACTTTTGCATGTCGTATAAGCTTATCGTTCAAATAATATCCAGGCTCTATCACATCCAATACTTTTCCTTTCATATCTTCTGAAGGTGCAGGTATTTCCGTAATTGCTTCATGCAGTTCGGGATCAAATGGTTGATTCAGACTATCCACCTTCTTCAATCCTTTGTTTTGTAAAACGTTTTTCAGCTTATTAAACACCAATTCAAGGCCTTCTTTCAAAGATGCGATATCGTTTGAACTTTCTATTTGTTTTGACGCTCTTTCACAATCATCCAGCACCACTAATAATGACTGTAATATATCGCGTCCGGCAGTCTGTATTAAATCAATACGTTCCTTAGCTACTCTTCTCTTAAAGTTATCAAACTCAGCAGCAAGGCGCAGGTATTTATCTTTTTGCTCATTTAATTCTAACCGTACCCTTTCAAGTTCTTCTTCTTTTTCTATCTCCAGCTCAAAACCCTGTGTTCCTGAAATGCTATCATCCGTGTTTAACTCTCTCGACAAAGCTTCTTCCATTGAGTCATTTTCTGCCAGGTTGTCGTTATTTTTATCAGTACTGTTCTGATTATCTATAGAATTATCCGTCATATTTTTCTTCTTTTTAAAAATCATGCTGCAAAAATATGGTCAATAATTTTGCCAGAGTGCAATTTGGGACAAAATGGCGCTAAAAATGAATTAAGATATTAATTAATGTGAAGTGTATATCAGTTATTTTTTTATTTTTTCTTTTAGCTGCCACAGCAAGGAGTCATTTTTAAGAAGTACCATATATAATTCTCTTTTCCCACCAAAGTTTCTGAAAAAACGTTCCACTCCCTGATCCATACTTCCTTCAAGATCGAATGTGGTATTTCCACGTTCTCTTGCTTGCTTAATCGAGTGCCACAAAAGCACTGACATTGCTTTATTATTATTCTCTATCTCCGGATTTTGGGCTCCCATCAGATAATAGCCGCAGTTCTTGTCCCAGACATTCCATACCGCTGCCAATATTTTTTCTTCAGCTTTAGCAACCCATAAAGCGCCTTTCTCATGTTTATAGCAGGCATCCATTACTCGTTGCATATCCTGCAAGGTGTATGCCTGGCCTGCCCCTTTATTAGTCAATGTCTGTTTCTGGAATTGGAATAGCAGCTCCACGCACTCAGGATCATTGGTAATCGTTATCCCCTTTTCTCCGGCTCGTATATTACGTCTCAGATTTTCTTTCAGATTTGAAAAAATAGTCTGTTCATCCCTCGCAAGATCGATCAGGAAAGTCTGCTGCACCTGCGTTTGCAACCCTTTGCTTTTTAAAATACCCGCTTGCTTAAAACCCGGTTGCAATGCAAGATTCCATACTTTGTATTTGGGAATCTGGCGTAATAGTTCTGTAACTATCTCATGTTCAAATCCGTCTTTATTGCTTTCTTTTACATCTGCAGGATAAAAAATAAAGGGGCCCTGATAAGGAGTGAGCTTAGGAGTACGCAATATATTTACCCCCATTTTTTGCTCAATTTGATAAGGCCATATACCTGCAATTTGTTCACCACTTTTAGCGATTGCCACATCCCACTCATTACAAACAGCATCCAGCCACCAGTCCTGCAGGAATAGAGGTATATCGCTGTATTGCGAACAGATTTTTTTATATAACTCTTTATCAGCCACCTAAAGTCTATATTGAAACAGCAATCAGGTTATTTAAACTGTAATACCCGTGCAGGTCTTATACGGCGAATATACAAAGTAGGCAGCCACATGCAAAGCACACACACCAGCAAAGTAGCAGCATCGATAGAAGCAATCTGCCACCAGTATAAGCGGACAGGAGCATATTTCATGTAATAGGTATCTTCCGACAATTGTAAAAAACCCGTCTTTAGCTGCAACCAGCAAATACTTAATGCTATAATATTCCCTGCGATCACTCCTATCATTGCTATTAACCCGGAATAATATAAAAAGAGCCTACGCATATTGTTGATAGCCATCCCCAATGCTTTAAGAAGCCCTATCATCCTTGCCTGCTCTACTATTAATATCATCAATACAGCTGCAAGATTAATAATTGCCACAATTGCCATAATGATAAGAATGATCTTTGCATCCACATTTGTCATCTGCAACCAATCGAATACATTAGGGAAAATATCTCTTATAGTATAGGTAGTTAATTGAGACATTATTCTCGGCTTGAGGTATTGATAAAATATCTGGTTAGAAACTGTATCAGAATATTCCGGGTCGTCAAGATCCACCTGGTACCCGTTAATTTCATTAGGTTGCCATTGATTAATACGTTGTAACAGTCTCAAATCGCAAAGAGCAAATTCTTTATCTACCTCTTCTGCACCGGTATGGAACAATCCTGCGAGCTTTACCTTTCTTATTCGCGGATAAGCCTCTCCCTGTTCTAAAAAACATAGCTCAAGAGTATCTCCGATAGACACATCCAGCTTGTTTGCAATTGCTTCTGATAATAATATTTGCTTTGAATAAGATGTATCTGAATAATCTATTTTATTCCCTGTAAATGAGATACCTTTTAAAAAACGAAAATCGCGCGTAATCCCTTTTAATTCCAGCCCTTCCATTTCACTTTTGGAGTGAATAATTACAGGTCTTTCGGCATAGGGGGCTACTTGCACCACATGCGGTATTTGCCGGATGTAAGAAACCATTTTAGGGTCTTCCTTAAAGGATGACAGCGTTACATCTTTGATGGGGTTGTTGTTGTATATGGCGACATGCACATGTCCTAAAAAGCTGAAAAGCTCTTCTTTTACTCTGTATTTGAATCCTGTTATAAATGCTACTGATACGATCATTACCGCTACACTGAGCGCAGTAGCAACAATAGCGAGCCTGATTATAAAAGACGAAAATGTGCCTTTTTGTTTGACCAGATAACGGCGAGCTATGAAAAACGGTAAGTTCACAATGAAATCAAAAGTAAAAAGTCAAAACTAAAAACAATGATATTTCTTTATTGCAATAAAAAAACCGGATACAAGCATGCACCCGGTCAATCAAATTGCAAACACAAATTTTAGCTTACAGCCGTAGCGCTTTCTATAAGCACCGTGGCCTTGTTGTCAAGCACCTCTACAAAACCTGTAGAAATTTCATACGTTTCTGTCTGATTTTTATCTTTCAATATTTTCATTTTTCCCTTTCCGAGCGTAGCGATCATCGCAGCATGCCTATCGAGTATCTCAAAAGAGCCCTCTATGCCCGGCAACTGTATCCCATACACATTACCGCTATACACTTTATGTTCGGGGGTCAATATATCTAAATGCATTGAACTATTTTAGTTATCGATTGCGGCACTTTTTAATGTTGCAGCAATAAAATTAGTTTTTAGCTTGTTCCAACAGCTTTTTACCTTTGGCGATAGCATCATCAATATTACCTACAAGGTTGAATGCTGCTTCAGGGTATTCATCCACTTCACCGTCCATAATCATGTTAAAGCCACGGATCGTTTCTTCAATCGGTACTAACACACCTTTAAGGCCCGTAAATGCTTCAGCAACGTGGAATGGCTGAGACAAGAAGCGCTGAACACGACGTGCACGACCTACCGTCAGTTTATCATCTTCACTCAATTCATCCATACCAAGGATAGCGATGATATCCTGTAGTTCCTTATAACGTTGTAGTATAAGTTTTACCCTGTTAGCACAATTGTAGTGGGCTTCACCAACAATAGCAGGAGAAAGGATACGTGAAGTAGATTCCAATGGGTTAACCGCAGGATAGATACCAAGGTCGGCAATCTTACGGTCAAGTACAGTTGTCGCATCAAGGTGGGCAAACGTAGTTGCCGGAGCCGGATCAGTTAAGTCATCCGCAGGTACATATACAGCCTGTACAGATGTAATAGAACCGTTGCGGGTAGATGTGATACGTTCCTGCATCAATCCCATTTCAGTGGCCAGAGTAGGCTGATAACCCACCGCAGATGGCATACGACCCAACAATGCAGACACTTCAGAACCAGCCTGGGTGAAACGGAAGATGTTATCTACGAAGAACAGAATGTCTTTCCCTTTACCAGTACCATCTCCATCACGGAAATATTCGGCGATTGTCAAACCGGAAAGAGCCACACGAGCGCGGGCACCCGGCGGTTCGTTCATCTGTCCGAATACGAAAGTTGCCTGAGATTTCTTCAACTCATCCATATCTACTGAAGACAGATCCCAACCACCTTCTTCCATGCTGTGCTTGAACTTATCACCATATTTTACGATACCGGCTTCAATCATTTCACGCATCAGGTCATTACCTTCACGGGTACGTTCACCCACGCCGGCAAATACTGACAAACCACTATAAGCTTTTGCGATATTGTTGATCAATTCCTGGATCAATACTGTTTTACCCACACCAGCACCACCAAACAGACCGATCTTACCACCTTTTGCGTAAGGCTCGATCAGGTCGATTACCTTAATACCGGTAAAAAGTATTTCAGAAGCCGTACTTAAATCTTCAAATTTCGGTGGTTTAGCATGTATAGGGCGACCGCCATTTGCCTTAGACGTAGCTGGCAAACCATCAATAGCATCACCTGTTACGTTAAACAGGCGACCATGTATCTGTTCGCCGGTTGGCATTGCAATAGCTTTGCCTGTATCCACTACTTCAGTTCCACGTACCAGGCCTTCAGTACCATCCATGGCCACACAGCGTACACTGTCTTCGCCAAGATGCTGCTGTACTTCCATCACTAATTTGTCGCCATTTTCGCGAGTGATCTCAAGTGCACTGTAAATTTCAGGCAGCTTATTTTCGCCACTAAAATACACGTCCACAACCGGCCCGATAATTTGTTTTATTTTACCAACGTTTGGCATACGACTAATTATATAAAAATAAGTTTTGTAAAATTTTGCGCAAAGGTAAGAGTCTAAAGTTAAAATTCAAAAGTAAAACAGGAAAAGTAAATTATAAATTCCATAAATAATAATTGATATCAAGGAATAATGCCTATACCTAATTATTTGTCCAAATTTCCAGCCCAAATTACATTTATCAAGGGCTATCCACGACAGACCGGATATTTATTAACCAAAAGTTAGTTTTTTATCCTAATATAAAAGAAAATTTTGCCAATAAAACCAACCAATTTTATTGCCTGGCAAAAGTCTTATCCAATTTTTACAGTTGCTCATATATTTTCATTATGGAATATATAATTCATCTATCTTTTTGTTATTATCCATTATTATCAGGCTATCTTTCACATATTAAAAATGTATATAAAAGAATTTCAAAGAAAAATATAAAGCCTCTTTCTTTAATGTAGTAATTACTTTAACTTTGGATTAATATCCTTCCTATCTATATCTTAATTAAAATCAATAAGAATTTATTGTAATCCTAATCCCTACAAATGTTAACCTTAAAAGCATATTATTGAAGCATTTATACTTATCTGCTAAAGCATTATTAGATAATGGAAAAGTATCTGAATGCTTTACTCTTTTGGAAGATGAATATCCGTTTTTAAACAAAATCACTCTTCGGGATTTGGATGAGTATGGTATAAAAATAGCCGATTATCTCATTTTATTTCTTCATTATGAAACATATCTGAATTACAGAAAACAAAAACCCCTGACAGAATATTTTTCTATTTTTTTTTATAGTGGTCTGAATCCTACTGAAAAATTTCAAAGTCTGCTGGAATTTGCCCTTTCATTTGTTTATGCAAACGCATTTGAGTTTCTTATTAAAAATGAAAAGGCAGCTGATATTGAATATGAGCTCTTTGAAATTGTAAAAAAGTCATCTGCGGATATATTACCTAAAGTAACCCCGGCACTAATCACAAAAGACAAAGCAAGCCTTGAATCGTTGATAGATGAAATATCAAGGATCATTTTTGAAATGCTACGTATCGCTTCCATTGAAACATCGTCCCTAATACAGCATTTTACCAAAACCTTTTCTTTGAATTTTTCAGCGTTCAATAATGATACTGATAATATAAACAAAGACGACTGGTTCAAAGAGCTACTGCTAAATTCGATGGAAAGATTCAATGAAAAAATGAACCTGACTTCAAAAAATAAAGAAGAAAATAAGCAATAATCTTATCAACAACTAGGCAAGGCTTCTATTTGCTCAATTCCTTCTCCTAATGATTTTGCTAATGACGAAAATTCGTCCGTCTGTATATCTATCCACTTGTCCTCCACTTTCATTATTTCCACTTCTCCACCATATTGCAATTTGCAATTGTATATAACTGCACCTGCCTCAAATCTTTTAGCAACCTCAGCCATTGCCTTAAGGCCAAACACTTTATAAGATATCACGTTTTTTAGCTTAAATCCCCTATCAGCTGTTGAAAATAAATTTGAATTTATCATATTCTCAATTTTTTATGTGATGCAAAAGAAAAACACGAACAATAACCTATTCTTAAAACTTCATTACATTATAGTTAATCTTACTATCAATAAGGAGACAAAGTTATATATTTTTTTAAGTTATGTTAAAGTTTTTATTTTATTTCCTGTCAGGTTATCTACGCGCAATTGTAACGCAAATAATTAATTAGGTTTGCAGAACGGACATAAAATCATAAACTAATTAAATGAGATCTTTATCGGGATATTTTTTACTTGCTGTATCACTTTTCTGGCTTGCTTCATGTACGAGTAACAAAAACAAATTCACTGTTATCGGCAATATCAATAATATGCCCAGCCAGGAAGTTACATTGGATGAGATTAGCCCTAACGATATAATAACAGTTATTGACTCTACCAAAACAAGCGAAACCGGTAGTTTTGAGTTGTCAGGCATAGCGCCCGAACCAGGATTGTATCGTCTTAGATTTCAACAAGATAAATTCATTTTGTTATCGGTAGATAAGGGGGATATAAAGGTATCAGGAGATTGGAATATGCTTGAGAATTACAATGTAAATGGTTCTTCTGCGTCATTAAGCCTGCGAAACTTTTTATTTGCAATACGGGAGCATTTGCGTGATTTCAATACAATGCATATAGTGCTGGATAGCATGAAGGCAAAGGGTAACGATAGTGCCCTTACTTCTGCAAAAAAGGATTTTGATGATATGGTTACCGGCTTTACAAGGTATGTAGAGCAATATGCAGACACTACTCATTTTGCTCCTAACGCGATATTTGCTGCCCGTATATTGAATATAAGGACAGAAAAAGATTTCCTTAATGCCTTTGTACAAGGATTAGACAGGAGGTTTCCTAATCTAAAAATCATTAAGGACTATGAAACTTATTATGCCCAGGCTTCATCAAGCTTAAATCCACCAACTACCTCATCCCGTCCTGAGATCGGAGCTATTGCCCCTGATTTAAACTTACCTACACCTGAAGGAAAAATGGTTTCGCTTTCTTCATTAAAAGGCAAATACGTGCTGCTTGATTTCTGGGCATCGTGGTGTGGCCCGTGTCGTGCAGAAAATCCGAATGTTGTAGCTGCCTATAATAAGTATAAGGATAAAAAATTCGTGATATTAAGCGTGTCGCTGGACAATAATAAAAATGCCTGGCTTGCTGCTATCAAGAAAGATAATCTGACCTGGACTCACGTTAGTGATCTAAAAGGTTGGGAATCTTCTGCAGCAAGAGTTTATGATATCGAATCTATTCCATCCAATTTCCTGATCGATCCTTCAGGTAAGATCATAGACAGAGATCTGAGAGGAGACGCGCTTGAAGAAAGGCTTTCAAGCATTTTAAAATAATTTTTTTAATCAATATTTTTATAAACAAAAAAGGTGGCAACTGCCACCTTTTTTGTTTTACGTTTAAATGATTATTATTCTTTATCCTCATTCTTTTCCTTATCTCTTTTCATCATATGGTGCATGTCTTTCTTACTATAGTGTAATTGAATGCCTAAGCTCAGTAAGATAGGATGTACATCATATCCTGCATAAGGTTTTACAGTTGAATTTTTAAGTGTGTAATCGGGATTCATATAGTTACTGAGATAGTATTGCAGTTTTATAGTAACACCAGGCTTTACGCACACTCCCGCAAATATATATGGCATTGTAGCTGGAGTACGATCACTAAACCATTCACTAAATTTCTCCTTGTGTCCTCTTTTTACAAATCCCTTCTCTCTGTAATTTATCGGGAAGTCTACACCACCACCAAGGAAACCATACATGTGATTCTCAACGTTGCCGAATTTTATACCTAATGGTATCCCAAGATTGTAAGTACGACGTTTAACGGTACTGTCTTTTACTTTCTCTATAAAGCCGATATTTTTCAGATCAACTCCAGTATAAAGACCAACGTGCTTAGTGAAATCGTAATTGAAAGTAACTCCGATATTGATAAAGTAGCTAAACCGCAATGTTGATGTTTTCTTCGAGCTAAATGGACTCGTTAAAGTAGAAACTGAAAAAATTGCCCCGTCTAAAGAACTCCCTACATAAAATTTCTTTACAGGACTCGGTTCAGGCTTAGGAGGTGTCATGTCACTTTTGTCCTGTGCCAATACAGTAAAAGGCAAAAGCAGGCTTACTGTAAGCAATTTTAAAGAATTACGATTTAATTTCATCGATGTGTATTTAATTCACAAATATATTAAAAGAGCTATCACTGTTAAAATTTCAGATTTCGTTGTTTTGGCATAAGTATTGACCTTTGTACATACTTTGTCTTTTAATAAAAATTAGAAGTATATTGTCATAATGTCTGAAATTAAATCTAAGTTAGATATGTTCTTTGGCCAGTCTGAGCAGGAGATGGAGTTTATGCCCATTGTGCCTCTTGGGGAAGATGAGCTAGATGAACAGGAAAAAGGTAACCTTCCTATAGAACTGCCAATTATTGCATTGCGAAATACAGTGCTCTTTCCAAATGTCGTATTGCCGATAACGGTTGCAAGAGATAAATCAGTAAAAGCAATCAGTGAAGCACAAAAAAATGGTAAATGGATAGGAGTTGTTGCACAAAAGGATAGCAACAATGATGACCCAATGCCTGAAGATATATATCAGGTAGGTACGCTGGCCAAAGTAGTGAAACAGATAAAAATGCCTGATGGCAATACCACCATCTTCATTATGGGCCGCATGCGTTTTCATATTGAGGCATACACACAAATTGATCCCTACTACACAGCCCAGATAAAATACCTGGATGACGAATTTCCCCAAAAGGATGCTGAGTTTGACGCGATGATCTCTTCTATAAAAGATTATTCAGAGCGTATAGCCCAACAATCACCGAATTTACCCAATGAAGCCAGTCTTGTTCTTCGCAATATTGAGCAACAGTCTTTTTTGATGCACTTTGTTGCATCCAACATAAACGCCAAGCTTGTAGATAAGCAAGGCCTGCTGGAAGAGAATAATATTAAGGCACGTGCTGAACGTCTTCTCCAATTGCTGCAATCAGAATTGCAATTAGTAGAACTTAAAAATGAGATCACTAATAAAACAAGAGCTGATATAGATCGCCAGCAGCGTGAATATTTTCTTCAGCAACAACTTAAATCAATACGCGAAGAGCTTGGCAGTGATCCTAATGAGCGGGAAATAAGAGATCTGCAAAAACGTGCTGAAGGAGTAAAGCTTACAGAAGCAGCGAAAGAGCTTTTTCAAAAAAATATTGAAAAGCTGGAGCGTATGCACCCCAGCACACCGGATTATTCAGTGATCTATAATCATCTTGATCTGTTGCTGGATCTGCCATGGGGTACTTATACCGAAGATAGCTATGATCTGAAAAAAGCTCAAAAGATCCTGGATGATGATCATTACGGTATGGAACGTATTAAAGACCGCATACTGGAATATCTTGCTGTATTGAAACTGAAAGGAGATATGAAATCTCCGATATTATGCTTTGTCGGCCCTCCCGGTATTGGTAAGACATCATTGGGACGTAGCATTGCAAATGCTATTCATCGTAAATATGTGCGCCTGAGTCTCGGTGGTCTCCATGATGAAAGTGAATTGCGCGGCCATCGCAAAACATATATAGGTGCAATGCCCGGACGTATCATACAGTCGCTGCGAAAAATAAAATCTGCAAATCCCGTTTTTATTTTGGATGAAATTGATAAGATCGGAAAAGATTTTCGCGGAGATCCAAGCTCTGCGTTACTCGAAATTTTAGATCCGGAGCAAAACAATTCATTCTACGATAATTACCTGGAACTGGAGTTCGATCTATCTAAGGTATTATTTATTGCCACTGCAAACAGCCTCAGTGATATTCAACCCGCATTGCGCGATCGATTAGAAATCATACAGCTTACTGGGTATTCTACAGAGGAAAAAATTGAGATAGCAAAGCGTCACTTACTGCCAAAGCAAAAAGAATTACATGGCCTAAGCAAAGTGCCTCTGCGTTTTCATGACAAAGTGATCAATAAGATCATACAGGAATATACGCGTGAATCAGGTGTTCGTGAATTAGATCGTGTATTGGCTGCCATTATGAGATCCGTTGCAAAACAAGTTGCTATGGATGACAAAGTAGTGCCACAAGTAACCATAGAGCAAATCGAGAAGGTACTTGGCAAACCTCGTTTTAATAATGAGATCTACACTAAAGGACATCCTACGGGCGTAACAGTAGGCCTGGCGTGGACTTATGCGGGTGGTGATATTTTATTCATAGAGACCAGCCTTTCTAAAGGGAAAGGTGGGCTGACGCTAACAGGTAATCTTGGCAATGTAATGAAAGAGAGTGCAAGCACTGCTCTATCTTATCTGAAAGCACATGCCTCGCAATATAATATTCCTGTTGAAAGATTTGAAGATACCAGCATCCATATACATGTACCAGAAGGCGCAGTGCCTAAAGATGGGCCAAGCGCCGGTGTTACAATGCTCACCTCGTTGGCATCTGCCTTTACAGGGCGCAAGGTAAAGCCATACCTTGCTATGACAGGAGAAATAACATTGCGTGGGCTGGTATTGCCTGTAGGTGGCATAAAAGAAAAAGTGCTTGCAGCCAAAAGAGCTGGTATAAAAGATATTATTCTCTGTAGTCAGAATGAAAAAGATGTAGAAGAAATAAACAAAGACTTTATTAAAGGAGTCAGGTTCCATTATGTAACAGAAATGGATGAAGTGCTTAGCATGGCGCTTACTAAAAAATAATTACTTCGATTTTATTGTAAAGGGCGGCTATAACCGCCCTTTTTATTTTTTTAACTATCTTCTTGACTTTTTACGTTTATTAACGTATATTTACGTTATGAAACGAAATAAACAGCTACAATCACTAACAAAAGCAGAAGAAGAGGTAATGCAAATTATCTGGCAATTGGACCGTTGTGTAGTGCGTGATATAATTGATAAGATAGGAGATCCCGAACTGCCACATAGTACTATATCGTCTGTAGTGCGCATACTGGAGAAAAAAGGATTTGTAGATCATAAGGCATACGGGAAAACCTATGAGTACTTCCCTATCGTATCAAAAGAAGAATATGCCAAGCATGGTGTAAAAAGCCTTATGGAAAAATATTTTGGAGGCTCTCCTAAAAAGCTTGTCAGCTTTTTGGTGCAAAGTGAAGATCTTAATTTGAAAGAATTAAATGAGCTATTAAAGAATTTAGATAATAACGCTAAAAAGAGTAAGTAAAAATTATTGTATCACTAAAAATCTATTAACATGCTACAATATCTTATAAATATGACAGCAATATGGGTGCTCAGCCTCGCAGCATTCGATATTTTCTTTAGGCATGAAAGCTATCATGGTTATAACCGTGCCTATCTGTTAAGCACATTTTTATTAGGCATTGTGCTTCCCGGTTTTGCGTGGCATAACAGCACGTTTGAATATACCTTCATATTAGGCCGCTCTGTGGAGCAAACTTCAGCTATCAGGCAAACTATATCTAATACGGCATCTAATAATACTCCTACAGTAGATTGGCAACAATACCTGGAGTATATATATCTGGCCGGAGTTATCATTAGTACAATACTGCTAATAATAGAAGCTCTCAAAATATTTAACCTGTACAAAAATGGCAACAAGCTAAAAGAAGGCAAATGGATAATTATTGAAACACATAAAGGCCATAGCCCGTTCTCTTTGGGAAGGTATATTTTCACCGGAAGCAAGGGCCAATACAGTGAGGCCGAATGGCAAATAATTGTGGCACATGAACAACGGCATGGCAAGCTTCTTCATTTTATTGACCTATTATTAATGCAGTTAGCCCGTATAGTATTCTGGTTCCATCCCCTGGTATATATTTACAATAAACGTCTTCTCCTATTGCACGAATACCAGGCAGACGCCTCCATACAAACAGAACCTGTGAAATATGGCCATTTTCTTGTAGAGCAATCTATGCTGCAAACAACGCCATCATTATCTCATTCTTTTATTCGTTCACCTATAAAAAATAGAATTCTTATGCTGACAAAAAGATCATCCTCATTATCAAAGGGGAAACTATTATTGACCCTTCCGTTAGTAGCAATTTGTTTATTATGCTTTACTAAAAACAGTTTTTCCGGTCAAAGAAAATGGCACGGCAATACAGTTACCTACAATGGCAATACGATTGAAACATCTTTTCCCCCACAGGACACAGTATATATAATAAACCCTTCAACGGGAGCACAGCAAATGAAAGTAACTGCGCTACATGAGAACAGACCTTCAAAACTAAATGGCGAAAAAATCTATACATCCAATGAAGTAGCGTTTGGTAATACTTTAGGAACATTGACAGGGGATATTCTAAAGGAATATCTGCTAAGCAATTTAAAAAATGAACTTAAAGATTTAAATGATGGTATTTATCAGATAGATATCAGTCACATTGTAGTTAATGAAAAAGGAAAAATTGTTTACTTCGATTATGGTGGTATTGTTCCGTCATCGAACAGTATGCCGCCTGTTGTATCGAATAATAAAATAAATAAAGAGACTCAAAATATTATTGGCAGAAAAGTAGAGGAGTTAATAAATGATGCTCCCTCGCATCCGCCTGCCTATGTAAGTGGGCACCCCGTTGCTTATCTTGTCAATGGTATTACATTCCGAAATCCATTTACAATAAAAGACCACAAAGTAGTTGCTGAATAAAAAAATGGGAGCTTATTGCTCCCATTTTTTTATTATTTAGTTTATCACAGGCAGGAAAGAGTATTTCTTTCCATACTCCATCATCTGCTCGTAAAAGCTTTCAGGGTATTCTACTTTTACGTCTGTTATTTCATTTCCATTCATTACAGGCACCAGCGCAGGCTGGATAAACCCTTTGTATGGCTTGATATTCAATTTAGCGTAGCGTTCCAGCACTTCGTTATGTAATGCCTGGTCTACCTTCACGCCATAAGTTTCAACCAGGTTTTTACCGGCATTATAGTCTCCTTCCGACTTAATGCGTTGCATCTCACGTAGAAGCTGACCAAATAATTGGCGCAACTTGTTATAATCGTTTACTCTTACGTAAGTTTTATTGTTTTTCTTAACAAACTCTACCACATTATCTTTCTTCCCATGCTCGTAAGCCCACATAGCTATTAGCTGGCGGTTACGCATATGGGCTTCTTCTAACTGTTCGCCGGGTTTCAAACGTGCCAATTGGGTCATTAAGCCATTCATAATATAGCTGTCATACTCTGCCTTTGCAACGTCCATATTTGGCATTACGCCAATATCAATTAGCTTTTGATCCATTATGAAATACAATCCAACCAAATCGGCACGCGCTTCTTCCAACGTGGAGGCATAATTCTTTAAAGTTTTATCGGTAGTTTCAACACCCTTGTTTATCTGGCCGGATGCATGGCCGATACACTCATGCATATCAACATGCAGATCCGAAGCAAGAGGACCATATTTTTTCAATCGTTGTAATACGGTATCATCAACACAAAACTCTTCTAGCATTCCGCTTTTGGCGCTGCTTACATTGTATGAATGAACGATATTGCTAAGCGCCACCGATTTAGAACCATACTCTTTGCGCAGCCAGTCTGCATTAGGGAGATTGATGCCAATTGGCGTGCTTGGCGCAGCATCACCACATTCAACAATTGTAGTTATTGCCTTTGCGGTAATCCCTTTTACATTCTTCTTTTTATGTTCCGGCATAATGGGTGAATTATCTTCAAACCATTGTGCCTGATCGGCTATTGCCTTTATCCGCTTTGTTTCTTCCAGGTCCTTTAATGAAACAATACTTTCGAAGCTCCCTTTTTTACCTATTGCGTCCAGGTATACTTCTATAAAGCCATTTACAACATCAATACGCGAAGCTGTATCCTCCACCCATGCAATGTTATAATCATCCCAGGTTTTCAGATCACCTGTTTTATAATATTGTATTAAAAGATCTAATGCTTTTTTCTGAGCATCATTCTCGGCTACGGTAACAGCTTTTTGCAACCATCCTATTATCTGGTCTATTGCAGCACCATACATTCCCCCACTTTTCCACACTTTCTCCTCAATTGTGCCGTTTTGTTTTATCAGTTTACTATTTAATCCCCAAGATGGAGCGTCACCTTTAGTATCAAATTTTGAATAAAATTTTTCTACTTCTGCCTGAGTTACATTTTCGTAAAAGTTGTTTGAGGAATGCGCTATATTATCAACGTTAGGACGCTGATCAACTACCTTAGGCTCAAAACTTAGATCATACACCATCGGCTTGATTCGCGCAAGAAACTGATCTACCGATTCATTTTGACTTTTAGGTAACTGAGAGGTATCTGAATTTCTTACTATAGAGCTAAAATATTCATAAGAACAGGCAGGAATAAATTTTTCATTGCTATAATGGTGATGGTTACCATTACTAAACCAAAAGCGGCCACAATACACCTCAAACTCCTTCCAGTTAGGATCATTTTTATCTCCGTGATAAGTGCCATACATTGTCTCGATGGTTTTACGCAGCAGTAAGCCGTATTTACTTTTCTGGTCGTAAATAATATCCCGACCGCATAGCGCAGCCTGGTATAAGTAATAGGCAAGCTTCTTTTGCTGCAGACTAAGCTCATTAAAACCAGGCACCTGGTATCTTAATAACTGAAGATCAGCAAAAGTGTCTGCCTCAACTTTAAAATTCTCATCATTTGGTACTGATTGCTGTTTTGCGGTTGTATCTGTGGCAGGATGCTGATGATCAGCGTTGTTACAACCTGATTCCGTTGTTTGTATACTTGCTAATAACATATAAAATAAAATCAACTTTTTAATCCCGGCATTATATTTCATAATAAGGAGGTTTGGTAAATCTCACTAAAAATAATTTAATGCTTTCATTTAGTGAAATAAGCATTTATAAACTTTATAGAGTGGTGATTTAAAAGGTTTTTATAAAATTATTTTGCCCTCTTCTCACAGTACTTGTACATCCGTTATTTTTGCGCCGATGAAATATTGCCCAACTGCTGCCATAATTCTGATGTTATTATTTAGCGCATGTAATAGCCAATCTTCTGTAAAAGGAAATGAGCCTGTTTCGACAGAGACAACTAATCAATATGTACCACCTGCACCAAACACAATAGTTGCACAGGCACGTATGCCTATAAAAGAGGACACTCTCAATCATTTCATTTTTTCAGTGCAGATAGTAACAACTAATTACAGCAAAAATGGCACATATTCAGTACATGCAGCTTATGGTCCCAACATTGCAAAAAATGAGTTTACCATGCCTCGCGGTGGTTCTCATTTGAAACCTGTTATTAAAAAAGGAACAGGGCCATACACATATATAATAGGCTTCTATTTCGGTAAAGAAAAAACTTTTTACGATTATTACCAGGTGAGCGCAGATAAGGGACAAATAGAAATGCAGTATATAAAAGCGTATACTTTTCAATAATGCTTACTGCTTTTCTTTTGTGAATTTGTAATGCGTTTGATCAAATCCATTTGCAAGATAAAAACGATGTGCGTCCTTGCGTTTCATATTGCAAGCAACTTCTAACAACTTATAATCTTCTTTTGAGATAATTGACTCTAATTCATGAAGCAATTTTTTACCTATGCCTTTACTTCGATGCTCATTACTAACAACTATTTCCTGTATTTCGTACACAAGGCCTTCATGATGTAATAATATCTGGCCATGACTGCTTATAAAACCAGCAATGTGATTGTCCATTGTGGCGACGAGATAGTGAATATTTGAGGAGTTAAGGTTCCGTCTAAAATTCACATTGAAAACTTCTTTATCAAGAGTGTAGCTCTCAAGCTCACATATCAGCTTATATACAGATATTCCATCCTCTATTGTCGCAGATCTGATCTGAATATTATCCATATTGAAAATTAAACAATCATTTTCAATATGGAATATTAGTTATACTCCGTGTCTTTTGTATTAGGACATTTAACTATTCGGATACCTTAAAACGACAATAAATACTGTCTTATAATTTTGTCAATTTTGAAACGAATACATTTTCCTTATTGGTAATCCTAATGAAATAAAGGCCTGGAATAAGTGCGCTAATGTTTAATGTAATAATATTCTTGCCCGTGCTGAATCGATTGATTAATACATGCCCATTTACATCTTCAACTACTATTTTCATCTTGTCACTATATATACCAGGAGATATATTGATGTTAACCTGATCGAGAGCTGGATTGGGGAATACTTGAATATTATCTTTCAAATCATTTATTGGTACTCGTTCGACCGGTGCTGTTGAACAGCTAAAATAATCCTGATCAGGGCCTCCTAGGCTGCCATTACCGAGTTCCGCATTCTGATTGCTTCCTGCAGTACATACACTCTTCGCGCTATCTTTTAAGCCATTTGACTCTGTACCTACAAAACTCCCTGCGCTGAATGACAAACCTTGTTCCGCACAAATTAATTTCCAATCATTGTCGCTACCAACCTGCTGAGGCGATGTTACAGAGCCTATTGATAATGAAATGCCTAATTGCCCAGATACATTATTACCCCAGCCCCACAACGTACCATCTTTTTTTAAGGCAAATGCAAATATGCACCCTGTGCTGGCTGATACCCAATCAGTATCATTGCTTACTTTGGTAATAACGGTATCCATAATACCGGTTGTAGTACGTCCTAATTCATAATAAGAATTATCACCCCATGACCATAAAGTACCATCTTTTTTAAGCGCAAGGGAATAAAAAAAGCCTGCTGATACCTGTTCCCAATCTGTGTCTTTCCCAATCTGTGTTGGCTTTAAGTATAAATCTTTGGTATCCCCCAAACCTACTTCACCTTTGCTATTATCGCCCCATGCCCATAAGCTCCCATTATTTTTTATTGCCAAAACATGTGAGCCTCCGACCGAAATCGTTTTCCAATCCTTAACATTGCTGTCAGGGCAAACAAAGCCTGTACGAGTAACAGTATCTCCTGAACCCAACATGCCATAAACATTATATCCTGCCATCCAAAGGGTGCCGTCATTTCTTATAGCAGCAGAATTGAAACTGCCAGCTTTAATGAGACGCCAATGCTTAGCGCTAAGCTGCATCATGGTATCAACAGAAGTGATAGCCGAAATGCCAAGTTGGTAATTGGCATTTAGCCCACATCCCCATAGTGTACTGTCAGCCATAAGACCTATCCTGTGAAAGCCTCCACCTGAAATTGCTATCCATTTTCTGCTAATGTCTAATGGCCGCGGGGAAGTAACCATAATGGTATCGCCAGTGCCTAACTGCCCAGATAAATTATTTCCCCATCCCCAAACAGTGCTATCGGATCTCAATATAAGGTTGAAGCCAGTAGCAGAGGATATATCGGTATAGGTCTGCGCATTTGTCACTAATACTTCAAATAACAGTGCCATTATTATAACTACTACTCTCATAACATCCACAATAAAGTTTTTGTTTAATTTTATATCCCCAAAAAAGCAAATAGTAATTGAACCTCTGAATTCAACTACTATTTCAAAGAGAAGTTATTTCATGCAATAAAAAAACCTTAAAAATCTATTTTTTAAAAAAAATATATCAATTTAACTGCGCATTTATTAGAGATAGCTTTGCTAATAATTTAGAACTAAACATGGTTATAAGTAATATTTTATTAATAGCATGACTATAGTAACACATTTGTAATAATCTTTATTTCTCAACAATATAAAACTTAGATAAATTGCTTTAATTAAGAAAAAAATATAAGCTGAGAGAATAGCAAAAGACATACCCCAAACCAACTGCCCTCTGTAGTATTAGCATTGGTCATATTGTTGATAGGCCGTACTCCAACTGAGCCTAGGTCTACTTTCAAAAAAAATAGCTGCTCGTAACGAGCAGCTATTTTAATATCTATAAAATAAATTGATTATTTATTCATTGTAGCAAGGAATTCTTCGTTACTTTTTGTTCCACGCATTTGCTGGAGCAGGAAGTTCATTGCTTCATCCGTATTCATGTCTGCAATGTGATTGCGGAGCACCCACATTTTATTGAGTGTGTCTTTATCAAGCAGCAGATCATCACGACGTGTAGAAGAAGACGTAATATCTATGGCTGGGAACATACGTTTGTTAGCCAAACGACGGTCGAGCTGCAATTCCATGTTACCGGTACCTTTAAATTCTTCAAAGATCACTTCATCCATTTTAGAGCCTGTATCTATAAGAGCAGTAGCAAGGATGGTAAGGGAACCCCCATTTTCTATTTTACGGGCAGCACCAAAAAATTGTTTTGGTTTTTGCATGGCATTTGCTTCCACACCACCACTTAATACTTTACCACTCGCAGGGGCAACTGTATTGTGAGCGCGGGCAAGACGAGTGATAGAGTCGAGCAGTATCACAACATCATGACCTACTTCCACAAGTCTCTTTGCTTTTTGTAATGCTATAGTTGAAACTTTTACGTGCTTATCTGCAGGTTCATCAAATGTAGAAGCTATCACCTCTGCACGAACACTACGCTGCATATCGGTAACTTCTTCAGGACGTTCATCTACCAGCACTATCATCAGGTAGCATTCAGGATGATTGCGCGCAATAGCATTTGCAACCTCTTTCAGCAGCATCGTTTTACCCGTTTTGGGTTGTGCTACGATCAAGCCACGCTGTCCTTTACCGATAGGCGTAAACAAGTCTATGATACGAGTGCTGTAATTAGCACTTGTGCTTGTAAGGCTTAACTTTTCGAAAGGGAATAATGGAGTAAGATAATCGAAAGGAACACGATCGCGTATCTCGTCCGGATGACGACCATTGATAGTTTCCACTTTTAGCAGTGCAAAATATTTTTCACCTTCTTTAGGAGGGCGAACACTGCCTTTTACAGTATCTCCTGTTTTTAAGCCGAACAGCTTGATCTGCGAAGGGGATACATAAATATCATCAGGAGAGCTGAGATAATTGTAGTCACTGCTGCGAAGGAAACCATAGCCGTCGGGCATCATTTCCAAAACGCCTTCGCTGGCTACAACACCATCGAACTCTATATTAAAATTGCTTTGTTGCTGCTGCTGTTGTTGGCGATAACGGCCATAGGGCTGTTGCTGCCTGGCAGGTGCCTCTGTATCAGAAGGCTGCTGTTGCTGCACATCGGATGATTCAGCAGGAGGCATTATTATTTCCGGCTCATCAGTGTCTATAGAGGCTGTAACCGGAACATTTTCTTTAACAGGAGTGTTGTCTATATCATTTCTCAATTCAGACCAGCCTGCTGCTACAGGAGCATCTTCTGTTTCCTGCAACACATCTTCGTCCTGGGAACTTTCTGTTTTAGGCTTGCGTCCACGACGTTTTTTATCATTAGGGTCGTCACCATTCATAGCATCATTATTTGCATTATGTGCCTGCCTGGCTCTGGCTTGTTCAGCCCCTATAAGCTCTGTGGATTCGCCCTTAGGCTTGCGACCGCGGCGTTTCTTTGGTTCATCATCAGCTCCGTTTGTGCTATGTCCTCCATTGTTATCTATAGCCTGATGATCAAGAATTTTGTAAATTAAAGTTTGTTTATCCAATGATCGGGGGTTGTTGATTTTAAGATCTTCTGCTACGTCCACCAATTCAGGAACGAGCATATCATTCAATTGCGAAATGTCGTAAGGCATGCTTGGTAATTTTCTAATATATCTCTATGGGATTAGTTTAATAAATAAATTCCTTTGATTCTTTTTGAAATAATCGGGTTAAAAGAAATGGGAAAAATCCAGAAAAACTATGAAAAGGGGAAACATTTAATCTCCTGAACTGCAAGTTTACAAATGTTTTTGTTAATAACGAAAAAAATAATTTTTTTATCAATTTTCTTTAACAAAAACAGTAGCCATTCTATTAATAGTCTCAGATAGTGGCGTATATGAGTAATTGGGGAAAAAGCTTAGTAATTTGCTATTATCATAATAACTTAACGATTGCGCATTACGTGCCGTTTCTTTAGTAATAGTGGCAGGCGCATTGAACAGCCTCGTTTTTAACATACTGAAACGCCAGACCAATTCAGTCATAAAGCCACTAGCCTTTATTGCCGAAGGCTTTTTATTCAAGGCATTTGCCATTAGCGTAAAAACCTCTTTAAAAGCATGGTTTCCCTCACTTAAAATAAAACGCTCATCAGCTACATCGCTTTGCATCAGCATGTATAATAGAGTGATGACATCATTAATATCTACCCATGATGTAACTCCTTGCGTATAAAACGGAAATTCTTTACTAACAATCTTCATCAGTCTCGCAGAACCATCGTTCCAATCACCTTCGCCTAAAATGATACCGGGATTAACGATCACAGCATTCAGCCCTTCTCCCATACCTCTCCAAACCTCCATCTCAGCCATATACTTACTCATACCATAAGCAGAGTTGTGCTTGCTCTCTTCCCATTCTTCTTCCTCTGTTATTATTTTTTTACTGTCGCTTCTGCCAAGTGCCGCGACAGAACTAATGTATACCATCTTGCGGATACCCTGCTCTATTGCCTGATTTACAATATGGGCAGTGCTTTCCGAATTGAAATGAAGCATCTCTTCCCTTCGCTTAGGATTGAATGATACCACTGCAGCACAATGATAGACGTCGCTTATATCTTTCATCGCCTCCTCAACTTCATAGATGTCAAGCAAATTAAACTTCATCCAGGTAATACCCGGTAACCCTTGCAGGTCCTTTGACGGTGGATGATGATGATATAATGCCCGTACCTGGCATCCTTTGGCCGATAAATACCGTACAAGATGCTGACCGAGAAAACCACTTGCGCCTGTGACTAAAACCATTAGAGCCTAAAAAAGTTAATCTTCATTGCTATAGAGATTGAAATTGCCTCAGGAAACGCACGTCGTTCTGAGAATAAAGCCTAAGGTCGTTCACCAGATACCGGAGCTGCGTAATACGCTCTACACCCATACCAAATGCAAACCCTGTATATATTTCAGGATCGATATTGAAATTGCGGAGCATGTTTGGATGTACCATACCGCAACCTAATATCTCAACCCAGCCTGTATGCTTGCACAAGCTGCAGCCTTTACCTCCGCAAACTGTACAGGAAATATCCATCTCTGCGCTTGGCTCTGTGAAGGGGAAATAAGAAGGCCTGAAACGAACTTTTGTATCCGAACCAAACATTTCAGAAACGAAATAATATAACGTCTGTTTCAGATCTGCAAATGACACATCTTTATCTACATACAAACCTTCTACCTGGTGGAAGAAGCAATGCGCACGTGCAGAAATTGTTTCGTTACGATAAACACGGCCCGGACATATAACACGTACAGGAAGAGATTGAGTTTCCAATATGCGTGATTGCACAGATGATGTATGTGTACGCAATACCCAATCAGGATTTTGCTTTACATAAAATGTATCCTGCATATCGCGTGCAGGATGATTTTCAGGCATATTCAATGAGGTAAAGTTGTGCCAATCGTCCTCTATTTCCGGACCTGTAGCAACACTAAACCCTATTTTTTCGAAAATAGAAACAATCTCTTTTTCCACAACACGTAACGGATGACGGGTACCTATAGGTAAAGATGTACCGGGCAGTGTAATATCTATGTCCCTGCTTCTATCGCTTCCATCCTTTTGAAGGTGCCTGAAAGACTCATATTGTGCTTCTGCTAATTGTTTAAAAGCATTTAGTATCTGGCCTGCTTCCTTTTTTTGTTCAGCGGGTACATTTTTCATCTCACCAAACACCATTTTCACTATCCCTTTAGTACCGAGAAATTTAATGCGGTAAGCTTCAAGCTCAGCGGCATCGGCCGGATTGAATGACTTTATTTCCTGTTCGTATAAACCAATTTGGTCCTGTAAGGATTGCATAGCAGCAAAGATAAGGGGCAAGTTGATTGTTTAGTATATGTAGGACAATAGTAGCAATTAGTAGATTTTTTTATCAATTGAATAAAATGCCGGATTATTTTAAGTTTGGATAAACTTTGGCCATGGTAACACTCAACAATGGAATATTAAAAATAAAGATCAGCCACCTTGGAGCAGAACTGCAAAGCATATACAATCAGGAGGCAAAGGTGGAGTACCTATGGAATGCCGATCCGGCGCACTGGGCTAAGCATTCCCCAGTACTTTTTCCCATCGTCGGGCAGCTAAGAGATAACAGCTATCAATATAAGGGCAAGAACTATTCCTCGTTAAGACATGGCTTTGCCAGGGATATGGAATTTACGATAGAACATGCTGACGATAATAGCGCTATTTTTTTATTATCCGGTAACGAAGATACCCTTTCGGCTTACCCGTTCATATTCAGGTTCAGAGTTCATTATACCTTAAATGGCAATCGCCTATCGGTCACTTACGAAGTAAATAATGATGGTAATGACACAATGTATTTTTCTGTGGGGGGCCATCCGGCATTTGCCATACCATTTGCACCACATACCCAATACACCGATTACTACCTGGAATTTGAAAAAAATGAGACTGCGAGCAGGTGGCCCTTGCAGAACGGGCTTATATTACCGGAACCGGAACCTTTGTTAAATAATGAAAAAATAATCAATCTGAAACATGATCTTTTCTATAAAGACGCCTTGGTCTTTAAACATTTAAGCTCATCTTTTATTGCTTTGAAAGGTCGTGGCACATCACATTCTGTGACCATGTTTTTTGGGGAGTTCCCATTTTTTGGAGTTTGGGCGGCGCCAGATGCGCCATTTGTATGCCTGGAGCCTTGGCATGGCCTTGCCGATTCAGTGTATCATAATCGGGATATTACAACGAAAGAAGGCATCAATATCTTAGCAGCAGCGGAAAAATGGAAAGCGACATGGTCTATTGATTGTCAATAAATATATTAAAAAAATAACATTAATAAATTATCAAATGAATACGGAAATAGCATACCTTTGATGCTCTTTTAAAACAATACGGTTACAAATAGAAATGGCTTTTTGAAAAGCCCCTAAAAATATGGAGCATAAGGCACTTACCCTTATAGAGGCAAAAGCCATTTGCAAGGATTTTCAGCATCTTGTAGGAAAGGAATTTGATAAGAGCGGCACTGTAATAGAATGTGTTATTGTATCTCCTCTTGATGACATAAATAAATGGATCTTTAGTCAATATTATCTCGAAAAAAGAAATAATGTAGAAGCCTTAAAATATTATTCAGGCCCTTATTACGACATATTGATAATAGCCTCCATAAAAGCAGGCGATAAGACCTGCAAATACAAAGACCTGAGAAGCTATCTTAATGAGAATGATATCGTTTTTGATATTAAGTCTTCATTCGAATAATTCATTTTCACATAACGAATTCAAATAAAGAAAGCAGCAGCTGTGCTTAAATAGCTGCATTGTTAAGATTTATGCTCAAATCATAATTGCTGGCTGTTTTTTCAATAAATTGTGTTGTTAAACAAATTTATTCCATGAACAACAGGGCTATCCGTAAAGTAGCAGTAATAGGAAGTGGGGTGATGGGTTCCAGAATTGCATGTCATTTTGCAGGCATAGGAGTGCAAACACTTTTGCTTGATATTGTGCCGAATACACTAACAGATACAGAAAAAGCAAAAGGGCTTGGCCTTGACAGCAAAATAGTGCGCAACAGAATTGTAAACGATGCGCTACAAGCAACGCTGAAAAGCAAACCGTCAGCAGTATATACAAAGAAAGCTGCACAAAATATACGCATAGGCAATATAGAAGATGACCTGCACCTGATAAGTGATTGTGACTGGATAATTGAAGTGGTGGTGGAACGACTTGATATAAAACAGAAAGTATTTGACCAGATAGAAAAATACCGTAAGCCAGGGACACTCATAACCACCAATACATCTGGCATACCGATACACCTGATGAGTGAAGGGCGTAGTGAAGATTTTCAGCAGCATTTTTGCGGTACGCATTTTTTTAATCCGCCACGATATTTAAGATTACTGGAAATAATACCTGATCCAAAAACAAAGCCGGAAGTGATAGACTTCCTGATGGATTATGGCGATCGTTTCCTGGGAAAAACTACTGTGTTATGTAAAGACACTCCTGCATTTATTGCTAACCGGGTAGGTGTATTCGGATTTATGGCAGTCTTTAAGGCAATGCAGCAATTGGGCTTAAATGTAGATGAAGTTGATTCCTTGACAGGCCCTATATTAGGCAGGCCTAAATCAGCAACTTTTCGCACCGGGGATGTAGTAGGACTGGATACATTAGTGCACGTTGCAAAAGACCTGCCCCAAAATGCTCCTGATGATGAAGCAAAAGATTTTTTTGTTCTTCCTCCATTCATGGAAAAGATGATAGCCAATAAATGGCTGGGAGATAAAACAGGGCAAGGCTTTTATAAGAAAGTAAAAGATGATAAAGGCAAATCAGATATCCTGACTCTGAATTTGCAAACAATGGAGTACCAGCCAAAACAAAAAGCCAAATTTGCGACGATCGAAGCAGCTAAACCTATCGACGACCTCGCACAACGGCTACAGGTACTATACAATGGCAAAGACAAAGCTGGTGATTTTTACAGGCTGATGCACCACATGATATTTGCCTATGTGTCGCACCGGATACCTGAAATTACTGATGAACTTTACAAAATAGATGATGCACTTAAAGCAGGTTTTGGATGGCAGATAGGAGCATTTGAGAGCTGGGATATCCTTGGGGTTGCTAAGGTGTTAGAGAATATGAAAGCGGCAGGCTTTGCTGTGGCAGATTGGGTGCCTCAAATGTTGGCTAAAGGATTTTCTTCTTTTTACAATACTGAAAACGGACAACGAAAGTATTACGACATTCGTACGCAATCCTATCAGCCAATACCGGGAGCAGGTGCATTTATCCTGTTAGAACACCTTGATGAAAAAGTGGTATGGAAAAACAGTGCATGCAAGCTATATGATATAGGAGATGATGTAGTGGCACTACGATGGAATACTAAAATGAACACTGTGGGAGGCGAAGTGCTGGAAGGTGTGCAGAAAGCGGTGGCAATTGCAGAAGATAAATACAGAGGACTTATAATAGCAAACGGTGGAGAAAATTTTAGCGCTGGCGCTAATGTGGGGCTGATATTTATGTTTGCCGCTGAGCAGGAATATGATGAGCTGGATTTTGCTGTCAGGCAGTTTCAGGCTGCTACAATGCGGTTGCGATATAGCAGTATCCCGGTGATAGTGGCACCCCATGGATTGACATTGGGAGGAGGCTGTGAAATGTGCCTTCATGCTGATGCAGTACAGGCAGCCGCAGAAACATATATAGGGTTGGTGGAAGTTGGCGTAGGACTAATACCGGGCGGTGGCGGCAGTAAAGAGATGGCATTGAGAGCCGGAGACAGAAACATAAAAGAAGATATCGAGGTAAACTATTTGCAACAATTATTCATTAATGTAGGCACTGCAAAAGTTTCGACATCTGCGCAGGAAGCTTTTGAAAATTTTGTGCTTCGTCCCGGTGTTGACCAGATTTCGATTAACCCGGATAGACGTATTGCAGATGCCAAACGCAAGATACTAATGCTATCCGAACAGGGTTATACACAACCAATACCAAGAACAGATGTAAAAGTGCAGGGACGCGGGGGATTGGGAGGATTGCTATCCGGCATACATGGATTATGGCGCGGCAATTACATAAGTGACTATGACAAATTAATAGCAGAAAAACTTGCTCATGTAATGTGTGGCGGCGATTTGACACAGGAAAGCCTGGTAAGTGAACAATATTTACTCGACCTGGAGCGTGAAGCATTTTTGAGCTTGTGCGGACAAAAGAAAACATTGGAAAGATTGCAAAGTATATTGCAAACAGGGAAACCTTTAAGAAACTGATCAGGCTGATATAAAATAATAATGATAAAAAGAGAGTTATAGGAAAGGATGCGGGTTGACGACAAAATATGGTGGTTGGCAAAAGTGATCTTAGTAAATACATTCTTATTATTTACAGGCGCTAATGTATTTGGGCAATCAGATCAGCTCAGCCTTGCACAGCAATACGCTGCCAATAAAGATTATGACAAGGCGATCGAAATCTTCAAAACATTGTATGATCAAAATCCAATAGATGCCGAGACATATAATGCCTACCTGCATACACTGCTGAATGCCGAAAAATATAAGCAGGCTGAAAAGCTGGTAGACGAGCAGTCTAATATTCATCAAAGAAGCCCCCTTGTAAGTATAGACATGGGACAGGTATATACTGCCGAAGGAAAGGAAAAGAAAGCTAATGAGAAATATGATGAAGCCATCCAGTATATAAACGGAGATGATATGCTGACACAGCAGATGGCCAATGAGTTTCAAACAATAGGAAAAGATGACTATGCGATAAAAACTTATGAACGTGCCACACAGCTGCTTGGGAATCCCTATGTATATAGCTCGCCGCTTGCCAAGTTATATTCAAAGGAAGGCGATATCGGTAAAGCAATAGAAGCAATGATAGGAGCAAGCCCTTATGAAGGAATGGATAATGTAAAGGCCACCCTATTGGAAATACTGGGGAACGACCCTAAAAAATTACAATTAGCGAGTAAAACACTTTTGAAGAAAACAAATGAGCAACCCGACAATCCTTATTACCCGGAATTACTGACATGGATATACACGCAAAAAAACGATTGGGAAGGAGCGCTTATCCAACTGGAAGCGATAGACGAGCGTAATAAAGAGAATGGAGACCGGCTTATTGATTTCGCACATGAGGCCGTAAAACAAAATCAGTATGACATTGCCATAAGATCTTACAACGACGTAATAGAAAAAGGGAAAGACCATCCTCTATACGCGGTGGCTACAAGTGAAAAATTAAATACATCATTAGAACAGCTCAAGAATAAACCTGATATAAAGCCGGATGAAGTTGCCGCTCTTGCTAAGGGATATGAAGACTTTCTGAATGATTTTCCACAATACTACAGCACCGAAACAGCAAATGAATATGCACTACTTGAAGCTCAATATGCCAATGATCCGGTAAAAGGCATTGATATATTGAATAAAGCAATGCAGCAGCCTAATTCAAGCGAAGAGTTTATAGCAAAGGCTAAATTGCAGTTAGGTGATTATTATATTTTAACGGGCCAGGTATGGGATGCTTCGCTAACTTATAGTCAGGTAGAAAAACAATTCAAGCAGGATGCCTTGGGAGAAGAAGCACGATTTCGTAATGCCAGGCTGGCATACTATCGTGGCGATTTTGCCTGGGCACAAGATCAACTATCAGTATTAAAAGCATCCACCTCAAAACTAATGGCCAACGATGCCTTATATCTTTCAGTGCTTATTACCGAAAATATAGGCCCCGATAGTAATTTAGTACCATTAAAGCGTTTCGCTTATGCTGATCTGTTGTTATTTCAGAATAAAGACAAAGACGCTGAAACTTTACTGGATAGCATTTCAGCAGCATTTCCACAGCATCCTCTGAATGATGATATTTTAATGTTGCGTTCTAAAATTGCCGAGAAGCATCATGATTATAACAAAGCATTGGCTTATCTTAAAAATATCTACGAACAATATGGCAAAGACGTATTAGGAGATGATGCCGTATTCAGGATGGCGCAGATCTATGAACAATATCTTCATCAGAATGACCAGGCGAAACATTATTATGAACAACTGATAATAGATTATCCGGGCAGCACATTTGTACAAATCGCAAGACAAAAGCTCCAGGAACTGAATAATAATACAAGCCAACCTACTCTTCCATAACTATGGCCTGGCCGCTTAAAAAAGCATATTTCTGGCAGACAGCTCCCTTTTTTCGTGTTATGCTTCCTTTGGCTACAGGTATCTGTTGCTACTCATTATTTAATGAAAAATGGAAATGGCTTTCTTTAAATATTGTCCTTTTACTATTTATCATTTCGCTTGTTGCATATATTATCACTGTTTTAATCAGAAAAGCTAATCCGTACGTAGCATTCTTTTCATCACAATTTATTTTGCTTTTGGCAGGCTGGCTATTATCCTATTTCTACGATGTAAGAAATGATAGTGCATGGTTCGGCAGTCATATTTCAAATAACAATAGTTATATAGTCCGCATTACAGATGCCCCCAAAGAAAAAGAAAGGACATGGAAGATACCTGTAAGTGTATTAAATGTCGTGCAAAACAATAAAGCTGTCCCTGCTACCGGGGAGGCTTTTTTATACATTTATAAAGATTGGCGATCTGTAGATTTTCAAAAGGGAGATACACTAATAGTTCACGGTAATTGGCAACCTATTAAAAACCCTGGCAATCCTTTCGAATTTGACTATGCACATTATTGTGCATTGAATAACTTGTATTATCAGCAATTCCTTTTTACAGACAATATTGTATTATACGGAAAAGGGACGCTAAAAGAGGTATCGATCATCGGGCGGTCGCACAATTGGTGCATGCAACAACTGGATAGATATATTACAGATACTGCCACAAAAGGATTAATACAGGCAATGCTTTTAGGTGATGAAGTAAATCTTGATGAGCATATTTTACAATCTTATTCAGAAACCGGTATTGTGCACGTAATAGCCATATCAGGATCGAATGTCACCTTTTTCTTCGCAATTATTTCAGCGCTTCTGTGGTGGCTTCGAAATAAAAAGCATTTATGGATAAAGTATATAATTGCATTGCCACTTATCTGGTTTTATGTGCTGATGGCGGGAGCTCCTCCTTCAGCCATAAGAGCAGCAGCTATGTTTTCTTTACTCGCTTTAGGATTTATATCACAGAAAAATAATAATAGCCTCAATCAATTGTTTGCAACGGCTGTTATTCTTCTTGTCGCACAGCCAATGTGGTTGTTTTCCTTAGGATTTCAATTATCATTTGTAGCAGTATTATCACTCATTTTATTTTATAAACATATATACAGACTATTGTCGCCCACACATAAAATCACAAAAGCATTGTGGGCTACAGTAGTTGCCAGTTTAGCTGCAGAAATATTAGTAGCGCCACTGGTTATCTATTATTTTCATTTGTTCCCATTACTATTTATTGTTGCGAATGTGGCAGCATATCTGTTTATGGGCATTGTATTAGTGCTCGGGATGCTGATAATAGTAACAAGCTTTATTCCTGTAATCGCTGGTTTCTTTGCTTTAATAACAACATGGCTTGTGACGGTCTTCGATAAGATCATTTTCAGGCTTCAAAATATTAATCCATCTTCTTTTCATTACCTGTTACTAAAAGGATCTGAATTACTACTTGTATATGTGATCATTGGAGGAGTGGCTATATATCTTTTAAGAAAAAGAAAGGCTGGATTATTTACCGGTCTCGGTGCGGCTTGCCTGTTGATACTATCTTTTTGCAAAAATGAGTGGACAGCACTCCACCAAAGAAGGCTTGCGATATATAACATTAACAAAACAACATACGCAGAGCTCATAGAGGGCAAAGAGTTTTCAATACTCCAAACCGATAGCAATTTCTTAGCTGATAAAAAAGACTATATTATAAAGCCCGCACATACAGGTTGGCAAACATTGCAGCAAAAAATTATTGCTCGTAATGAAATATGGAGCATTGGACAGAAAAGAGTATTGTTTTTAAATGAGCCAATACCCTATAATGAGGATCAAAGGTTTCCCGTCGATTATCTCGTCATTAACTACGCCGTCAAAAAACCTGATCCCCAATATTTAAAAGAGGTCTTTTCTCCACAGGAAATAATCCTGGGTGCGGATAATACCCGGAAAGACATAGACAAATGGGAATCAGCATGTCAAAAAGCCCAAATAAATATATATTCTATTGCCAGAGATGGCGCTTTTGTGTTGAATGATATTAACCATTAGCATAAAGCTTGCTATCTTCGCGGCTCAAAGTCTTTTTACATGAATCGCACAATAAAATCTGCACTAATCTCTGTATTTTATAAAGATGGGCTGGAACCGGTTGTCCGTAAGCTAAATGAGTTGAACGTAAAGCTTTATTCCACCGGTGGAACGCAGACATTTATAGAAGGATTAGGCATACCGTGCACACCGGTAGAAAGCGTTACCAGTTATCCATCCATATTGGGTGGCAGGGTAAAAACACTTCATCCCAAGGTATTTGGCGGCATACTGGCAAGGCGGGACTTTGACGAAGACAATAAGCATGTAGAGGAATATGAAATACCCTTATTGGATCTTGTAATTGTTGACCTTTACCCATTTGAAGAAACGCTAAAACGTACAGATGACGAAAAAACCATCATAGAAAAAATAGACATTGGCGGTGTTTCGCTGATACGCGCAGCCGGAAAAAATTATAAAGATGTTGCTATCGTATCATCCAGAAGTCAGTACGGAGCGTTACTGGAGCTTCTTGAAAGAAAGAATGGGGAAACAGATATAGAAGACAGAAGAAATTTTGCCGCTACAGCGTTTACCGAATGCGCGCATTACGATGTAGCAATTGCTGATTACTTTAATCAATCTGCTGAATCGGCCAGCTTCCAATTATCATTTAGCAATAAGCAATCTTTACGATATGGCGAAAACCCTCATCAATCAGCATCTTTTTACGGAGATCTGAATGCATTATTTGAAAAACTGAATGGCAAAGAATTATCTTATAATAACCTTGTAGACATTGATGCAGCTTGCCAGATCATATCAGAATTTTCAAAGCCCACTTTTGCTATCATTAAACACACAAATGTGTGTGGTATTGCAGAGCGCGAAGATGTATTAGCTGCATGGATATCGGCATTAGCAGGTGATCCGGAGAGCGCATTTGGTGGAGTGCTTATTACTAATAGCGCAATAAACGCAGATGTCGCTTCAAAAATAAACGAATTGTTTTTTGAAATATTGGTAGCTCCATCTTTTGATGCAGATGCTTTGAGTATTTTAAAAAGCAAAAAAAACAGGATATTACTACTGCAAAAAAGTCCCTTCTACCCTACTAAAGAGTATAAGCGCATTTTAAATGGCGTGCTGGTTCAGGATGCAGATAGAATGAATTATGCAGAATGGATAGAAGCAGGGGCAAGAAACAGCACCGATGCTGAAAAAGAAGAAATGATATTTGCCAATATCGTTTGTAAGCACTTAAAGTCGAATGCTATCGCACTAATTAAGGACAAGCAATTAATAGGTAAAGGATGCGGACAAACGAGCAGAATAGATGCGCTAAGACAGGCAATTGATAAAGCGAAACAATTTGGTTTCCCGCTTGAAGGTGCTACGATGGCATCAGATGCATTCTTTCCTTTCAATGATTGCGTGACAATGGCGCATGAAGCAGGTATCAGAACAGTGATACAGCCTGGTGGGTCGGTACGCGATAATGATACTATTCAATATTGCAAAGACCATGATATGGTATTGGTACTCACCCAAATGCGACATTTTAAACACTAAGATATTTCACTATATTACATGCCGTGGTATCCATACTCATAAATGATGATATACTGCTACGGTCGTACGAGCATGAAGATGCACCCGAGCTGTTCCGTGCTGTTAATGAATCGCGGGAGCACCTCCGCCCCTGGTTTGTATGGGTAGACCAAACAACCAAACAGGAACATTCCCTGCACTTTATACAGCATTCCCTGCAGCAATTAAACAACCAGGAAGGATTGGCATTGGGCATTTTCTACAAAAGACAGATCATCGGCAGTGTAGGCATGCACAATTGGGATCATACCATTAAAAAAGCGCAGATAGGTTATTGGATAGACAAGGCATACGAAGGCAAAGGGATAATCAATCAGTGTATGACACGCTTTGTAGATTTTCTGTTCAAAAAAGTAGGACTAAATAAAGTAGAGATACATTTCATATCCTCTAACGATCGCAGCGCACATGTGGCCGAACGCCTGGGCTGCAAAGTAGAAGGCGTTATCCGGCAAAGCTTCCTGAAAAATGGCAAACTTGAGGATGTAATAGTTACAGGTATTCTAAAAACGGAATGGCAGCCTGTTAAGTAAATTAACTCTTCACGATCTTATCCCACAGCTCAGGGATACGTTTGATCCAGTTTAGCTCGCGCATTTTGGTTTTTGCATCTTCTACAGGTGAGCCAAAATAAACTTTACCCCCTTCGATGCTTGCAGGAACACCACTCTGGGCATAAACAATAGCCCCCTTACCTATAGTAAGGTCTTTGCTTACACCTACCTGTCCCCATAATATCACCTCATCTTCAATGATCGCCTTACCGCCTATACCAACCTGTGCTGCAAACAGGCAGTTCTTGCCAACCACCACGCCGTGGCCAATATGTATATGATTATCCAGTTTTGTACCTTTTCCGATTATAGTATCTCCGCTTACGCCCTTATCAATAGTGCAGCAGGCGCCTATCTCCACATCATCTTCAATAATAACACGGCCACAGCTTTCCATCTTATCATACTGTACTTCGCGATCTTTACGACGTTTGAAATAAAAAGCGTCTGCTCCTAATACCGTACCCGCATGTATGATCACATTATCGCCGATAATGGTATGGTCGTATATTGTTACATTAGGATGTATCAAACAGTTTTTACCAATTTTCACATGATTGCCTACAAAGACATTAGGCTGTAAATGAGTGCCCTCGCCTATCGTAGCAGAATCACTGATCAATTTATTGGCAGGCTCAAATGGGCGAAAATGCTTTACGATCTTAATATATGCGCTGAATGGATCCGGGTGTACCAGCAAAGTCTTTCCGGCAGGGCAGTCCACCTCTTTATTAATGATAATGATAGTAGCGGGCGACGAAAGGCAGGTATTATAATATTTTTCAAAATCTACAAATGAGATATCGCCTTTCGACACTTTATGAATTTCATTAATGCCTGTTGCCATCTGGTCTTTGTTGCCTATCAGCTTTGCACCTACAAATTCAGCAACCCATTGCACAGGAACCGCCTTTTCGAACTTCATTATTTATAATTTGCACAAAAGTACGATGTAGACGCTGTAAGAGAAAATGAGGGGAATGAAATACTATGACGTAATTTTCGCAGAATCTGAAACAATTTGAGATATATTAATATCAATAGTAAGATAACTGAGGCCTCAAGTGCCTGCATAAGCCATGATAACAGGGGTTTCAAATATGGCTATGGCCTGTTTGAGACAATGCTATTTAAGGAAAACGAGATCCAATTAAAAGAATATCATTGGGAACGCTTGCTTAGCGGTTTGAAACAATTGTACTTCAATATCCCTACTCTGATGAATGAGGCCTGGTTAGAAGAGGAGGTATCACAAACTGTAAAAAGGAACAAGCTGGAAAAGCTTTGCCGTGTGCGCCTACAGATATATGCAGGTGAAGGAGGAATAATTGGTGCGGCCAATCAAAAACCGGAGTTTATTATAGAATGCTTCCCGTTAGATGAGAAAATATTACAACTAAATGAAAACGGGCTTGTAATTGGCATTGCAGACAATTTGAAAAAAAGTATCGACTCCCTTGCTAATCTAAAATCATGCAGTGCCTTAATTTATGCTATAGCGTCGCGGCAAGCTAATGAGCGCAAATGGAATGATGCACTTATCCTTAACAGCTATAATAATATAATAGAAAGCACTATTGCCAATATCTTCTGGATAAAAGATGATAATGTCTACACCCCACCGCTATCTGATGGATGCGTGGAAGGAGTGATGAGGAAGCACCTAATCACTTGTTTCTCTGAAAAAGGCACAACAGTAACGGAAAAAAGTATATCTGAAAATGAATTGCTAAATGCTGATGAAGTTTTTTTAACCAATGCAATACGGCGAATAAAATGGGTGAAAGCTCTGAATGGGAAGGAATATATATCCCACAAAACTCAAATCATTTACAAAACCCTATTTGTGTAGCAAATAATAATTGGCAGGTATTGATTAGTTAATTTATTTTGAACAACAATTTTTAATCCATTGCAATGAGAAAATTCTTCCTGCTTATTTTATCTATCGTAGTATTATTTGCTAATGTTCAGGCACAGCTCCGGTTTGCACCGGAATTAGGAATCGGGCTAAATTCAATGAGGTTTACTGCCGGCCAATTTGAAAATATAGTACCAACAATGAAAACAGGAGGGAAAATAGGCTGTATGTTGGATATAGATATGAGCGACCATATGTATGCTCAAGCGGGATTATACTTTGCATTAAAGGGGGCTAAAAGTGCAACTACGATCACCTATGCTAATGATACTATGTCGAAGACAAATGAAACACTTTCTACTACTTACCTGCAATTGCCAATAGATGTATTGTTTAAAACCGGGAAGGCAGGAGGTCACCGTTTCTTTGTTGGATTAGGCATTTACTTCGCATATGCGATAAGTGCAAAAGATAAGTATAGTTACAATACCTGGGGTAGTGGCGTGCTGTTTGACCAGGCTTCCGGTACTGAAAAATTACAAATAGGATCAAATGGAGCCTATAATGGTTTTGATATTGGCATCAACGCAAAAATTGGATATGAATTAGCATCAGGTCTTATTTTCAGCGGATATCTGGATTATGGCTTTAATAATGCTTCCAATAATGATTTTGTGACTGAAAAAACCTGGGGCTTTGGTGTATCAGCAGGATATTTTATTCCACGGAAAAAAGATAAGAAAAGCGAAGGCGAGTAAATGATCTTCAACTTTTATGTAGATTTATTAACTGATACAGCTTTCCTATATGAAAAAGGCCACTTATCTGCTGATTGCAATCGGTTGCATCCTTGTGTTAATAACAGTTCTCTGTAAAGAAATGCACTGGCCAGGCAGACATGCGCTCCTGGTAGCTGCTATCTGTGTGCTGTTATTGGCAATGGTCTTATATATCGTCAATATATTCAGGAGTAAGCAAGCAACTTAATAATAAAACACAAAAAAGCCCAACAATTATTATCATACTGAACGGAGTGAAGTATCTCCAGGATCCATGCACTAAGCGTAATCGAAATTGTCATACTGAACGCAGTGAAGTATCTCCTGAACCTATGCACTCAGCCTGGCAAATTGCCTAATTATCAAATTGTCGAATTGTTTTATCATTATCCCAAAACTGTATAACCACTATACAGAAATACGATAACCATTAAAACTCAATTTCACCATCTCAATTTTCAATATAAACTTTGTGATAAAAGCTATCACGATGAAAACATCAGATTTGAGATCTCTATTTCAAAATAAGACACTCGCTCTCTTTCTGTTCTCTGTCCTTCATTGAGGTATGAATGGGAAATGAATGGGCAATACATTTTATCCTTTCAAAAAAACAAAGCCCGCTACAGGCAAGCACTTTAAGCGACAATGCCGCCCAAAATTCCCCAATTAGACATTTTCATAAAAAATGGGGAATTGCATTAAACCCAATCAGTTCGATATAAATATTTTTCTATTTAGTATTTATTTAACGTTTTATAACCTTACTGGCATATTTCTTTTCCTACGATATAAAATCAAAACACAAAACCATGAAAAAGATTGTCTCATTACTCATTGCAGGTATTTTTATTACCGGCGCGGCACAAGCGCAATGGATCACAGGTGGGCCTGAATTAGGATTGAATCTCTCCAATTTATCAACTATGTCAGGCGGTGAACACGGTTCTAATGGTGTAAGGCCGGGCTTAAAAATAGGCGGTATAGTAGATATAGGATTCAATAGCATGTTTTCCATCCAGCCGGGACTATTTTATACCATGAAAGGTGCACACGAAGATTTTAGTCAAACTACTACATCTGCATTTGGTGTAACAACCACCAATGAACAAAAATTTGACTACAGAATAGATTATCTGGAAATTCCTGTGAATTTTCAATTCAAATTTGGGGATCCTAAATACGGTCGGTTTTTTGCCGGAGCTGGTCCCTACCTCGGCTTTGCTCTTGGCGGCAGGGCAACTACAGATAATATTACTACAGTAAGAAGAAATAGTGGCGAAGTAACAACCGCAGAAACCTCTACCGATAACAATTTACGAATAGGTAACAATGCAAACATAGATGATATAAAGGCATTGGACATGGGACTTAATATTAACGCAGGATACATATTCCCTATGGGCTTGCTGGTACGTGCCAATTATGGACAGGGGCTCGTAAATGTTGAACCAGGAGGAGACGCTAATAATTACATCCGTAACTGGGGATTCACATTCTCAGTAGGATATTTATTCGGCTACTAAACAAATTGACGTTTCTTTTATAAAGCTGTTTCATATCTGGGGCAGCTTTATTATTTCCATAGTACAGGTTTACTGCTAACTTTGCAGCCTTATGAGTGACAAAGTTAGAGTACGTTTTGCCCCAAGCCCTACGGGTGGACTGCATCTGGGTGGGGTACGCACTGTATTATATAATTATCTTTTTGCCCGCCAGCATGGTGGGGATTTTGTATTGCGTATAGAAGATACTGATCAGAACCGGTTTGTAGAAGGCGCAGAAGAATATATCGTGAATTGTCTGAAGTGGTGCGACTTAGAGCCTGACGAAAGTCCCGAAAAAGGTGGCGCTTATGGCCCTTACAGGCAGAGCGAACGAAAGCATCTATATTATGAATATGCCCAAAAGCTCATTGATGCCGGGTACGCATATTATGCTTTTGATACTACTGAGGAATTAGAAAAAATGCGTCATGATCTAAGATCGGATGAGAACCCCAACCCACAGTATGACCACCAGACAAGAACACATATGCGTAATTCCCTGTCCTTGCGGCCTGAGGAAGTAGTATCGCTTTTAAATAAGAATACACCTTATGTGGTCAGGATAAAAATGCCCCAAAACATGACTGTGAAGTTTACAGACATGATACGTGGCGAAATTTCATTTGATACAAATATTGTGGATGATAAGGTGCTGCTAAAAGCCGACGGGTTCCCTACCTATCATCTTGCAGTGGTGGTAGATGATTATCTCATGAAAATAACCCATTCTTTTCGTGGAGAAGAGTGGCTGCCCAGCGCACCGGTACACTTGTTGCTTTGGGAATACCTTGGATGGAAAGATCAAATGCCACAATGGGCTCATTTGCCATTGATACTTAAGCCGGACGGAAACGGTAAGCTCAGCAAACGTGATGGCGACCGCTTAGGGTTCCCGGTATTTGCCATGGACTGGACAGACCCAAAAACAAATGAAACTACCCATGGCTTTCGTGAGATAGGATTTTTGCCTGATGCCTTTGTCAATATGCTGGCTTTGCTTGGTTGGAACGATGGCACAGGCCAGGAAATATTTTCGATAGAGGAACTGATAAAAAAATTCTCAATTGAACGGGTACATAAGAGCGGAGCAAAATTTGATTACGAAAAAGCAAAATGGTTCAATCATCAATATATACAGCATAAGGATACAGACACATTAGTTGCTTATGCAAAGCCATTTATAGAGGAAAAGGGAGTAACAACCGATGACAAATATCTCTCACAGATAGTCACTGCTATTAAAGATAGGTGCACATTGCTATCAGATTTCTGGAGCCAGGGAAGCTTCTTTTTTATCGCTCCTGAAAACATAGATCTTGCAGCAATAAAAGACAAATGGAACGAACAGAAAAAGACATTTTTCGAAACGTGGGTAAAAGATCTTGATAGCATTACCGAATGGACACACGCAACTTTAGAACAACGTTTTAATGACCTTTTACTGCAACAGGGGCTAAAAAAAGGTGATGCTCTCCTGCCATTGCGTATCATGTTGGTTGGTGGGAAATATGGGCCTGGTGTGTTCCTCATTGCAGAAATAATAGGGAAAAAAGAAACGACCGAAAGAATAAACAGAATATTGTCTCAGTTATAAACTTGCTGCGAAATCTAAAACAAAGCCGGCAAATAGTTGCTGGCTTTGTTTTTTATATGAAGTAGCATGACTCGCAGAATTGGAATTATTTTATTAATGATCAGTATTAACCTGATTTTCCCATTAATTGCAAAGGGACAAATTATAAAGCTGCCTCCATCTCCACTCGATACCAATTACATAAGAAATTTTTACAAAAACCTCGTTGTGCGCATTTATGGGTCTAATAAATATAACACCTTTAAGATAATAGACAATAGATACGATATGCATGTTAACTATAGGCCATACACTCAAAAAAATATAGGAGTAGGGTTTAATTACAAATTCATTGGTCTGAACATCGGATATGCATTTCCCATTTTCAATAATGATACAGCTAAATACGGTCGTACACATTATGAGGATCTGCAATTACACCTTTACCTTCATAAATTTCTTATAGATTTTTATACACAGTTCTATCGTGGGTTTTACCTCGTAGATCCGGCATCGGCACTAAACGGGCAACAGATTGGCAATGATTACAGGATAAGACCTGATATACATACAAATGAGATTACAGCAATTTTCCAATACAATTTTAACTATAAGCGTTTTTCATATCGTGCAGCATATGTCCAGGATGAATATCAGAAAAAAAGTGCCGGATCATTTATTGCTGGCGGAGGCATTAGCCATATTAGAATAACCGCTGATTCTGCTTTTTTGCCAAACGATATAAAATACCCTAGCTTCTTTAATCGCAATCCTTACAATCAAACAAGTATCAATAGCATAACTGTTAATGGCGGATATGCTTATACATACGTTTATAAACATCGCTATTTTGCAACCGCCTCACTATATGGCGGATTTGGGCTTAACTATACAACGTTATCAAACACGCTATTGAGCACAACAGATGGAAGTTTTGGGCCGGAATTCAATGCTTCCTTACACTTTGCTATAGGATACAATTCTAATGAATATTTTGCAGGTATTCACTATATGGGTTTAATTACAGAAAGCAATTGTTTTGACAAACATAGATGGCAGCAAGTTAATTCCGGTAATTTCCGCATATCTGTCGCTAAACGCTTTAAATTAAAAAGAAAGATCACTAACAAATATTAGTATCAAAATACCTCACCAAGGTTTACAAAAAATCCTCTGGAACCACCTACACCAAAACCATAGTCAACCGCAACGTTGGTCCTTGAAAATTTGTTCAATTTTATTCTTAACCCGGCGCCATAGCCAGGAGATATGACTTCGAAATTGTTAGACGCCTGCTCGGTAAACGACTCAGCATTTGCAAATACCACCCCACCCAGCAATCCATTGTTTGTTATCTGAAAGCGATACTCACCTTCCAGATATAGCATATTTCTGCCTCTGTATCTTCCCTGTATATATCCTCTTCCTGTATTTGTATAAGGGTCGCCTCCTGTGCTTGGTAAAAGCAAGTATGGCGGGTTGCCACCAAGTGTAAACCAATCATAGCTCCAGAAGGCCAAAACGTTTTCAGTACCTGCCGGTAGCCTGATGTATTTTCTAAGGTCAAATATCAATGACTGCCAATTGGCATCGCTGCCTAAAAATGTAAAGTTGGGTCTGTATGTTATGCTGGCATATTCGCCACTATCCGCATTAACAGAGTTTTTTCTGTCATCAAACAAAAAGTTAACTGTTACTCCTGATGCTGTCTCTGTTTTTTGCAAACCGTATCGTTCAAAGTCAGTCTCCTTCCCTGCCGGAGGATCGAGTTCCTTTATGTTCCAGAAATAATCAAAATCATAACCTAAGCCAGCATAAATATCTGGGATCATTCGCTTCAGTAAAGATTGATGTATCCTAAGTGCTGAATAATCTATCGAGTACCCATCTGTCAAACTAGTATAGCCACCTAATCCATAAGTGAGAGAAGGGAATTTAAGATACCGCCAGTCACTAACTATATTATATTTATTGTCTTTTGTCCATATATTGCCCTGAATGGGGAAAATAATCTGCTTGTATTGGCTATAGGTCACGTTCGTCACGATACTTGATACATTTTCATTGGCTTCTTTACTTGTATGGAAAACCGCATTGGCTACACCTATTATTGCAAAACCCGTCTGCAAGGTATAGCCTGCTGCTGGCAAAGCCGATATTCGTACTTTAGTTGATGTCTGTAAAGATGTATCTACCCGTTTGGGCGTACCTCTTCTGATAAACGCCCTCGCTACATCTATCAGATCAAGCTGATTATTTACGTCGTATCGCTTTTGAGATCTTGCATTTCTAATAGAATCTTCGAGATTCAAAGGAACCGGGATGGCATGTCTAACCTGAGCATAGCCTGCCAATGAGGAAAATAGGGTAGCAAATACCAAAGATATTTTGGAAATAAATCTCAATTCCGATTTTTTATTTTCTTTGATATGGTTAACTATTTCTGTGCCAACTTATAGATTGATAAAAAATTATTGTTTGCTAAAAAGGGGCTTACTTATGACGGTATCGGGGGCCAAAGGTTAAATATTATCTGCTAAAAAAATCACAAAAAAATAACTGCAATTTATTCCTAACTAATTAGTTACGGAAATTAAGTCTATAAGGCAGCCCAAGTAGTATAAATTTTGAGAGAGCTAAATTATTATATTTGGCAAACATAATACCTTCATAAATGTTTATAGCCGAATAGTATTGTGTTTTAATTCTTGATTATTCATTTTACAACGCAAAAATATCAATATCATCCTTAATTAACTTTGTTTCATGATCCTAAATGCTGATAAGATAATTCTGGTAAATGAAAATGACGAATCATTGGGAACTATGGATAAAATGGAAGCGCATACCCAGGGTATATTACATCGCGCGTTTTCAATATTTATATTAAATGACAAAAATGAGTTATTGATTCAGCAAAGAGTTAATTCGAAATATCATTCGGGAGGTTTGTGGAGCAATACATGTTGCTCACATCCAAAACCGTTAGAGGATACATTAGTAGCGGCTCATAGAAGATTGCAGGAAGAAATGGGGTTTGATTGTGAATTGAAGCCACTATTTACTTTTCGCTACAAATGTGAAGTGAGTAATGAGCTTATTGAAAACGAATTTGATCACATATTCTTGGGTCATTATAATGGCCCCATTAAGATAAATCCAAATGAAGTGAGCAATTACAAATTTATTGCTAAGGAGACCATATTGGATGCAATGCAAAAAAATCCAGAAGAATTTACTCCCTGGCTTCATATTGTTTTTCCAAGGTTTATAGAGCATTTGGATGCAAAAGAACCTATAGTAAAATAATTCTGTTTCTAATGATGATATTGATAGCAACCAATATCATAAGGAGCACTGCGGGAATAGCCATCCAGATCATCTGTAATAGAAGGAATAATAGCACCATTACCTACCATTGGAGAAGTGGCAGAAGAAGCATGAAAATCAAAAAGTGTAGGGTTCGCAAATAACGGATCCTGATTTACCTTACAACTATTTTGTACCACAAAAGTATCTAGTGGGTCAACATCTTTATAAAGACAATTGTTTAATGTAATGCTTGCTGTGGCGCCACTTTTTCTGTCACAAAACAATTCATCATTCAAAGTGCCCCATACAACACAATTAGTAAGTGTTGCTGATAAGTTACCAGATTTGTAGGTAGTATTGTCAATAGGCAGATAGTTAAGGATAGCTGCAGTAGGCGTTGCATTGTCTACATGATTAATATTGTCTGTGCTGTATATAGCAAACGTGCAATTATTGATTGTATAATCACCTCCCTTAATCAATCCTAATGCCTCAGCTCCGCACATATTTATCAAGCTATTTTGTGCTATCACTCTTGCATTATAGCATAGTAATCCATAGCCCAATGAATTCTGAATGATAGTATGATTCATTATTAGCTGGGGATTAGCGGGGTCGTCCACATAAGGGGGAGCTACCTCTATGGCTGCCGGAGGCGCTGACAATGCTGAATTTCCACAATTTTTAATAATTACATAATCCAACTGATTATTCTTACTTGGTGCATCAAAATATAGGCCGCCCCACTCTCCCGGAAACCCTTCATAATTAAAATAGGATCTATCAAGCCTGTCACCTTGAAATATTATACTGTCCTTTTTAGTACCAAGAGCTATTAGCTTTCCTCTTACAAATAATCTTGAATCCTGATGCATATAAATACGACAACCGGGAGGAATGGTCAATGTTTCACCTGAATCTACTTCAGCACTATGTACAATTACATAAGGCTTATCTGTCAGCCATGTTTGTGTTGTCAATACACTATCTACCACGTAATGCGCATTTTGTCCATATGCCTGAAACGGGACAGAATAATCTTTACCATTAAGAGTGACTACCAGATTATCTTCTACGACAAAAGGCGAGTTTGCACTGTCTGGGTTGATATTAACAGTGGCAAAAACATATATGCTATCGTGCGGCTGAATTGTAATATTTGTGGCAGAATTTGGATAGCCATCTACATTTAAATGAAAAAATGAATTACTACCGCCTTGTAGCCTGACAGAACTGATCTGTATTTTTTCATTTTGCGGATTATATATTTTCAGGCTCGTTGTAAAGCTTCCTGCTGCTGTAAATACAGTATCAAACTGCAACGTATCAACAGAAAACCTCAACACTCCACCTGTTGTTAGCAAACGGTCTTTTTTACAGGACGTACTACAGACTGTAAAAACCAGGCAGGTAAACAATATCAGATAAGAAATAATACCTCTCATGCTTTACGCGATATTTTGTAAAAATAAGCAGAGATATAATAACGGAAAGAACTAAAAAATATTTTCGCCCTTCAAAAAATATCGATCGCAAAAAACAGTACGCACTTTACTTTACACTGTTTCCCCATTACTTTTGCCTTACCTAATGGGTTGTATCACTTTATTATCAGATTTTGGATTGCAGGATGCTTCAGTAGCTTCAGCCAAAGGTGTTTTAATGCAATATGCACCTAATGCTACCATTGTAGATATAACACATTGGGTTGAGCCTTTTCATTTGCAACAGGCTGCATATCTTTTATTGGCTGCATACAAGTATTTTCCTGCAGGTACATGCCATGTGCTTCTATTCGATATCTTTTATGAAAAACAACCGCGCCTGATACTCTGCGAAAAAGATGGCCATTATTTTTTAGCGCCCGATAACGGCCTATTGTCACTTGCTTTTGGGCCTGATCCGGGCAATGTATGGAATTGTTTTGAACTGAGATCGCCTGGGGTATTCTATGACTGGCTGAATGAAACAGGGAAGATGGTCAATCAATTGCAGATTAAGAGCCCACAGGAGCTAATACTTGTGCCCTATACACTTAAAAATGCTCCACAACATTGCCAGCCAAAGATTTCAGCCAATTCAGCAGAATGCCAGGTAATACATATTGATAGGTATGAAAACGTTATAATAAATATTACTAAACAGCAGTTTGAAAGCATTGGAAAAGGAAGGCCTTTTCGCATTCAGTTTATGCGGGATGAAGAAATTACTGAATTAAGCACGCATTACTACAATACCAGAGAGGGAGAAAAGTTATGCCGTTTTAATGCAACTGGCTATCTTGAAATTGCAATTAACAGAGGGAAAGCTGCCAGTTTACTTGGCTTTCGATTGCAGAAAGAGCAACATATAATATATAATACTATAAAAATCTTCTTTGAATGATAAAACGAATTGTACAAATGACATTCCGGGAAGAAGAAATAGATAATTTTCTCAATCTATTTCAAAAGATAAAGCAACGAATAAAAGCGTTTGATGGGTGTCACCATTTAGAATTATGGCAAGACACATACCGAAAGAATGTTTTCTTTACTTACAGTATCTGGGAATCAGAAACCCATCTGGATCATTATCGCTTTTCCGAATTTTTTAAAGAAACATGGGTGAAAACAAAAGTGTTATTTGCAGAAAACCCCCATGCCTGGAGCGTGATACAAAAAGACATTGCAGATAAATAGATAATAAAAGAAGAAGAAGCTTATTGACAAACCTCTTCTTCTTTTATAAATGAGATAATATCTTTTTTTGTATCTCCTTTAATTGCTCCCCACTCAACTTTAGTTTAGGTCTTGTGAAGTTTAAATCATTAGAAGTATTTAAAGGTAATAAGTGCATATGTGCATGAGGTACTTCGATTCCAATTACACTTATACCGCATCTGTTGCATTTAAAGGATTTTTCAATTGCTTTTGCAATTGGTTTTGCAAATACAAGCCATTCACTTAGCAACTCATCATCCACATCAAAGATTTTATCAACTTCCTTTTTGCATACGACCAGCACATGACCTTCAACTAGTGGGAAAATATCCAGGAAAGCAAAAAAGTGATCATTCTCCGCAATTTTATAAGAGGGAAGCTCACCTGAAATGATCCTGGAAAAAACGCTCGCCATTATATAGAGATATTTTCTATTTTGAACCTAAGTGTACCACTTGGGGCACTTATTTCAGCAACATCACCTATTTCTTTTCCTAATAAGCCCTTACCAATTGGTGAGGTAACAGAGATCTTGCCTGCTTTTAGGTCAGCTTCCTTTTCCGATACTATTTGATATTCTACTGTCTTCTTACTTGCCAGGTTTGTAACTTTTACTTTGCTTAAAATGGAAACTTTGCTGGTATCAATATCTTTTACGTCAATGATACGGGCAGAGATTATTGCAGATTCTAGTTGCGCAATTTTTGCTTCATGGTGACCTTGTGCTTCTTTTGCCGCATCATATTCAGCGTTCTCTTTAAGATCTCCTTTTTCCCTCGCGTCCGCTATTTGTCTTGCTATTTCTGCCCTACCTGCTGTTTTTAACTGGCTGAGCTCTTCTTTCATTTGTTCCAGCGTTTCCTTTGATACGTAATTAATCGCAGACATAACCATATTTATTAGAATAATATAAAAAATACAACGCCCCTGTTGCGTCAGAAGCGTTGTAGTCAACGAAAATACAAAATTTTTAATTATCTGCGCATAAAGCGTAAGGATATTACATGCACGCCATTAGCAGGCCGATCTGTGGGCCTGTAAGAATAATCTAAGGCAAATACAGGTCCTTTATCGCCAATTTGTTTTTGGATGGTAGCACCGACACTAAAACCGGTATAGATAGTAGTGCTTGTTGTCGGATTACCTATGCCATTTTCAAAGCGGTAGGAGCCACGTATCATAAACATATCATGGAAGCAGTATTCCAGGCCACCGCCTAAATAGTCATTATTGAATGAATTAGACTGGAAGTCTCCCAAAATAGTCAACCGATGCTTTGGCTTATCATCAGCACTTTTTAAGTGATCTGCATCTAAATAAAAATCATAAGAAAGACCAATGTTGAGGTATGTTGGCAATTGGAAGTTATCAACAGGAGTCTGCTGAGTCATAGTATAGCCACCGACACTTGAGCTCTGATTGGCTTCTCCGTTTATTGAAAAACCCGGGCCTGAAAAGCGCATGTTCGTACCAATGTTTCTGAGCGTAATCCCAAAATGGAAATTATCCCTTTTACCGGTAACATATTGCACACCTGCTTCAAAAGCACCACCGTTAGCATGTATATCTGTGAGCTGTTCAGATACAAAAGTAGCTGCTATACCAGCACGTACACTATTAGAAAATTCTTTTGAGAAGCCGAGTTCAAAGTTTAAGAACTGAGGATGGTAAGTACCTGTTCCTTCAGGGTTATTATAATCGGTAACAGTAATATCTCCGAAACCCATTGACATTACGTTTACACCTATAACACCTGCATTACCTACCTTTTCAGCAATCCCCAAATCATTAATGGAAACATTGGTACCTGTCAGGTAAACAACATGAGACAAACCCACATCTGTTTTCTCGACACCTGCCAATCCTGCAATGTTGTCCTTCATTGCTTGTATTCCTGATACATAAGCTACATCCTGGCCAAATACTCCTGTAGACTGTGCCCATGGGTTTATCAACATTTCTGTAGCACCTGCCTGACCTGAACGATCCTTATTTCCTGCAAAAGATTGAATTGACAATCCAAGCATGCAAATTGCAAGGGCAGCTTTTGTGGAAAAATTCTTCATAATTTTAATATAATATCTATTTATTAATGGGCCTGATCGTTCAGGCCCTATTTAATACATTTTAATAAGATGTAAGGTCTAATGGACGAACCGCACCAAACCATTTTAATACTGTTTCACCGATACCATCTGCTTTCACATCCATCAAATACATACCGCTAGCCACAGGCAAGCCTGAGTTGTTGCGTATATCCCAGTCAATATAAGACGTACTAGGATCTGCTTTTGTCAAAGTACGTATCAATGTACCATCTAATGAATATATATTGATAGTAGCATTTGCGGGCAAATTGATAATACGCACTCTTGTATCAAGACGATTTATTTCATAACCGGTGTATCCATAATAAGGGTTAGGCACTACATTTATCCTGTTCAACAACGCACTCTTATTAGTAGCATCAGATACCGGAGTTGGAGCCAGGTCTTTTGTTGAGAACATATAAACCGGATTAAACGAGTCATTTGCAGGTTCGGGTTGGGCAGCAGACTGCGATACAAGCGGATTATATGTAGCATACGGGCGCGTTACTCTTAGCCTTACTCTTGTCACATTAGGTATTAAACCTTGACTAAGAGGTAAAAGTTTCGAATTAGGGTTAATTGTCGGCACACCAACCCATTGGAAAGTTTTATATCCAGCATCAAATGAAAATATATCTGATTTGTTTCCAATCAAACTTTGTAGCGAAGCATCTTCATCATAACGTGTTCCCGAAACATATATATAATGTTTACCGCCATATACTGGATCGCCTGTGGATGGGTTCAAAATAGTCGAAGTAGGATTCCATATCATATCTTCACCATTCTCTTGTTTCAACCATGAGTCTTCACCAAAAACTATATCCAAACGTTCACCGGTTTCTTCATTTATAGCATATCCGGGAAACCAAGACATCCCAGTGTCAGTCGGATCGCTTGAATACACAGGCTGTCCATTCCCATCTAATTCTTTATTCCAGCTTCTATGACTTCTTATATGAAACTTTGGAACATTACCTTCTGCCAGAGCGGGGTTTTCCTGCTGCTCAATCACAATACAATGCGTCCATTTCGAAGTATCTGAAGTAAAAACAACGTCTACACTTGGTAGATTCACTAATGTTTTAAGCTGTGCGCCCTTCGGAGCCATATCCATACCGCATTGAAGATTCTTAGGATTATCCCACGGTGCCACCAAATTGTAAGGTCCCCATGTAGTTTTCGTGAAGGAGTAATTAGGAAGTAAATTAAAATAAATAGCAAGGGTATCCAATCCGTTGGCATCCGTATATTTACAAAGATAATTCGTGTCAGACTGATCATTACCACTTCTAAGCCAGTTCCTGGGATCTACCCCATCAATACTTTGCACACCGGCAAGCCATGGGTCAGCCGGATTTTGGAATGATATATCAGATCCTATATAACCATTATTATTACTTTGATTATTATCACCAGGACGAAGAGTTTGTTTGATCGTTACCGATAAGCCATAGTCCTCAAGTATCTGTTCATTTAATACAGAGAGATTTTGTTCACTATAAATTACAACTGGTAAAGCGCCATTTTCACCAACTCCTTTTAAAGTCCATGATCCCGAAGCAGGCATAATACCGCGACTTGTATTTGCTCCATCCGGGGCATAGTTGGCACCATTTATATAAAGTGTCCAATCCATTGGAACTACTTTCACAGGGTCTATAACCTTTACATCTATAGGGCCTTGACCTGCTTGGTAAGAGGCCTTTTGTGCAACGTAATTACCGTCATAATTCATAATAGCAGTATCTTCTGACCCTTGGGTAAGTTCAATCGAATTACCACCGTTTCCAGTTCCTTTGATTCTTTGAATTATTAACCCTGAACCGTAATCTGAATTTAAAACTGTACCCATAGCTCCATTAGCAGGATTTGGCATAGCAGTTACTACCTGCACAGAAGTACCGCCCTCACCATGTACACTTTCCAGGTATGGCTGATCCTGAGTACGACTGGGGTTCTTATCATCAAAAGGAGCAAAATTATTATAAGAATACGCAATTGCGACGAAGTAATAATTCTGATAGTTTACCAGGTTTTTATTGGAACTTGTAGAAAAGGCATCAGACGAAATTTCAAAACTGTGTACTATGCCACTATCTCTTCCATTAACTTTTACTTGTCCCTGGAATGTTGAATCACTTATGTCAGTTCGTTTTACATAATTTGTAATCTGTTTAATGCCATTTTGAATATCACATTCAAATACTTCCTGGGCTAACGCTTTATTTACCTGTCCGTCAGCACCATATATCTGGGCAGGTGTTACTGTGCTATTTGCTAACTGAAATACTCTGTAACCTTCAAATTTATATAATGAGTCGGGACTATTAACTTGCTTAGCTTTCACAGATGGTACACGATATTGAGGAGAATCTACATTTCCATATTGTTCTTTATAGTTATTGCTTCCATAGTCATTGATCATGTAGAAAACAAGCTTATTATTTAACTCACGAACGACAAGTCTTGGCGCCTCAGGCCCTTCAATCGTTTTAAAGTTGTTATCAAACAAGGCCTGTGCCAAATCGTCTGCAGCTTGTATATCAGTAAAAGTTGTCTTAGGACATCCGCCGACGTTTGGCGCCCACACTGCACCCACAGTTATATCTTGAAACGCACCTGGTAATAGCGAAAAAGGCCCAGATGACAAAATAAAACGACGGTCAGCTGGATTATCACCACAGGTACATTCAGACCATTGCCCGTCTTTCGGCACCGGGTCACCGGTATAAACAAAATTACTTATTGGTCCAGATCCGTACCCGACAGAAACCTGGCCGGCACCTTTAAAATCATCACTAAATCTTTGGCCGGTAATGATAGATCCAGTCATGTAACCATATATCTGCTGACCATTAGAGGGGTTTCCTATCTGGCTAAAGTCATTATTATAATAGGTGAAGTTGGTCATCTTAAGCTGCTTATTAATAACCTGACCACCAGAAGTCGTTGTTGTATTTATTGGACCTTTAAAAAAATCCAGTCCTATTATAGGGATAACAGCTCCATAAGTACCTGCCTGACCAGATCCATCAAATGTTTTACCATTATAGTCAATACCCAGGCCACGGGAAGTATCACATCCTATATAATCATCAAATGCCCACCCTAAGTCCGCATCATCCCAAACAGCCATATAAGCGCTGTCTAATTCTATAGGGCCTCTGTTATATATTTTATAGTCTATAAAGGTAGCGTCATTTAATGCATCATTGGTTGAATATGCAAATGAATTTGCCTGCACCTCCAAACCTATTGCAGCGGTTTGAGATTGTAATTTATTGTTACCTGCATCATTAAATACCCACCATAGATATTGATCACCATTAATGTCTGGATAATCACCATCAGCTGGATTGTATTTATTATCTCCATTTACGTCAACGAATGGTGCGTAAGTTCGGCCCGGTATGAGGTTAATTGGAGAGCCACTTGCCCCTTTTATATTACTAGTATTACCTACTGCAGGCCAGTCATAAATAGATGGAAATTGAGCTGATGATACACTTCCACCTGACTTCTTAAGTTGTATAAACTGATTAATAACAGATTTATTTACTACCCAGATTTTATCCCAGTTAGAGCACTCATTTTTGGTAATAGTCCCATTTGCATCCAGCGCACCGGGCCAATAATCATTACCGTCCTGACGATAAGTCTGGGCTGCTACCTTTAGCTGTCCTTGCTTATCAAATCCACCAATCCAACAGGAGCTGGCAAATTCAGAACTGGCATTACCATTTGCAGGTACCACATAAGATGCGCTCGCAGTACCGATGTTCCACCACATATCACCACCTGTCATTAATCGTGCACGGACGTTATTTATAGCCAGGTCTTGAGCCGTTGTAGCTGGTAAACAACCGGCGGCAGTACGCAATAATGGGCTTGTACCCGTCCGATGCGTATTCTGAACGTTAGGAAGTGCATGAGCATGCAATGTCGCACCAATCATTCCAGCACACCCTAATATAATTGCAAGCCCTTTGTTAATCTTGAATATCATAACTTGTTAAGTTATATTACTTATTAGAAATTAAATTGAACACCTAAATTTATTTGCCTTGGTAAGTTATAATTGCCAGGGCTATTGTGATATAATTGATATATTAATGCATACGATGCCGGGTTAGTCTGCTGCGGTATAGCGGCCTGGCCAAATGGTGATGCCAAATAACCATCGTCATTAGGACGACCTGTATAACCGTATACGAAAAGAATATCTTTTGTATTTAAAAGGTTTTGAGCATAAGCAAATACGTCTAATGATAATTGTCTTTTAGGCTTCACACCTGTTTCAGCCATACGTTTTTTCATCTTCCCGGTAGATAGTGATAATTCTTTATCTATCCTAAGATTTACATTGTAGTGCCAGGGATAACGAGAACCATTTACTGACCCGTCGATCTGATTACTTACTGGGTCAATCAATCGTGTATATGGCTCCCCGCTGCGTGTGCTAAAAATAAGATTAGCACCGGCATTTTGCAGAATATGATTACCTCCTACAACAGGACCTTCTCCTTCATCATAACGATAGTCAAGATTAGCTACTATATCATGGCGGCTATCAATATTTAAAAAAGTGCTATACCGCAGGTTAGGTAACCCAGATGAAATCAAGTTCTGTAATAAGCCATATGGAGATATTTGGTTGGCAGATCCGTTGTTGGTAGAAACGGCATCAGAACCAGTACCATCAGCAAATTGTAGAGTATATGATAAGTTCATACGCAAATGACCTATTCTGCGAAGATCATATTTCAAAGTCATCCCTTTTGTTGTAGAGAAGTCACGATTGCCAAACGTATAATATGTAATAGGCCATGCATATAAATAAGGACGTACCTGGATCATGTCTTTACGTTCCTTATAAAACAGAGATATTGTAATAGAACTTTGATCAGTAAGTTTTTGCTGGAATCCTACTTCATAGTCAAATGTTCTCTGAGGCCTTAAATCAGGGTTATTAATTATAAATTGAGCATTTTGCTGCATGAAATAGTATTGGGTAGGCGAAGTTATAACGCCTGTAGTTGGACGTTGAACGTATACATCGTAATGCCCATATAACAGAGCCACATCAGAGATCGGGAAAGAAAACTGTAAGCGCGGCATCAAATTTACCTGTGGTGTATAGTTTCTGAATGATCCATTAGGGTCAAAAGAAGAATCAGTAATTTTTTGATTATGATTTTGCAAATATGGCTGAGGATCACGGCCACCACTATAAGTTTTTAATACAGAAGGGTCCTGTATTAATTTACCTGTAGGATCATACCAGTTATCACCGTTGCGGTATCCGATTATATTAGGAGACGATGAGGTATTATCATCTACATAAACTACATAATTACCCCCTATGTTAGCCGGATGTTTACCACCATTGATAGTGTTTTGCGCACCTGACACTCCTGCTACAGTCTTCTCAGGATATAAAGAATAAGGATCGTCCAACACTTGTTCATTATCTGTAAATCTATCTACACGCAAACCAATGTTGAAATTAATATCTTTAAATTGAAATTTATCCAATATATATCCTGCAGTATAGTTTGGAGAAAATGGAGCTATAGCTCTTGTATAGTTGCCATTAGCACTTTTTTGGTTAAAGAAGTCAGAGAAATTTACTTGCCCTGTTTGTGGACCTCCGGTATAAGTATACCCGTAATAGCTTACAAAGGAAGTACCACTGTTTAATAATTCATCCGGACTAAACATACTAAGAGAAAACTCATTAGGATCGTACGCATCTACATTTATTAGATCCGTTCCATTAGGGTTCAATCCAAGCTTAGTTCTTAAATTTTTATCAAATGTACTCTGCGCAGCAGTGTTAGCAGCAAGATTATATAGAATAGTATCAGCGGGACCTGGATTAACTAAGCCGCTCTTAACTTGAGCCAAAGAATAACGTTTGCCACCTACTACAAAAACTGGGTTATTTTTATCTATCGCAATATGAGAATTTGTTAATTGGCGCATTAATTCCCATAAAGAATAAGTATTCGAAACCCCTTGAGCAACTGAATAACCTCTTTCTACCTGTTGTTGATAATACAAGCCAAATTCTATTGAATGTCTGTTCTTACCAATTTGAAGATCAAAAGAGGCATCTGCGCTAAACGAATATTGTGCATCCTGAGCGAAAGAGTAGCCATTTACACCGTTCCCGACATTAGGAAAATAACCATATGTGAAATTAGGGAAATCGCCATTTAATAATCCCAAGTTTGAGCGTATCTGGTTAGTGCTGGTAATCGGAAGGCTTGACTGATTGTAATATTCCTGTGTATAATTGGCCAATATAGGATTTAGATTAGATGGCTGGAAAGTTACGGAAGTAACACCCGGGCCTTGATAGGTAACACCCCGGATGCCGGTAACTGAATCCACGCCGGTAAAAGGGTTATAAAAGGATGAATACTGTTCATTAAATTTGCCAACATAGCCATAGTCAAATATATTATGGTTAAACCTGGGATCGTACGTACCAGTGTAGTCCAATTGATAATCACCTTGCAACTGATAGTAGACATTAGATATATTACCTGACTTAGGAGCTTCCCCTGCACCTGTAGACTTACCAAATTTCTGTGAGAAGCGTACATACCCACGACCTGTATAATTTTTAGTTACAGGTGTCGCATTTTGATCAAATAAATCTAAAGTATAACCACCGTCCTGGGTTTTTGTATAATTAAAGTTTCCTCCTGCTACCAGGTTAAGATTATTTCCCAGTTCAAAATCCAATTTACCAGTTAAACGTCCTTCCAGAACTTGAGTATTGGGGTAGGTCTTTTTATGTACAAGGTCACTGTCAAGTACGTATTCAGATGAATATCTGAATACCTGATTACCAGAAGCATCACTTGTTAAGTGCAGAGGATTATTTTGTAAATTTTGCAATTCACCGGGCTTGACAGTATAATAACCAATATAAGACGGGTTGGGATCACGATTGTCATAAAAGTCAGCTCCTAAATTGAAACCGATTATATTTTTTTTACTACCGTCAGATAACTTTTTACGATATAAAGGGCCTGATATAAAGAAAGAAACGAGATTATTATTATATCCGTCTACAGATGTTTGCAACAAAACATCACCTGTAAGTATCGGAGCAGCTCCTTTCGTAGTGATAACTGGCACACCACCCATTACATCTCCATATTTAGCAGACAAACCAGATGTATTCACCTCTATTTGGTCAACTGAGTTCTGAGGCAGATTGACACCGCGACCAGCAAGTGTTAATACACCATCTACAATATAGTTATTACCATCCGAACGTCCGCCTTCTATGCTAATACTTCCACCACTTTTAGACTGATAAACACCCGGTGCTGTGGCTATTACATCATTGGTTTGACGTGTTGGTAGTTTTTCAATTTGGTCTGAGGTAATTATTTGCTGACCACCCGGATTATATTTGTCTACAAGAGGTACTTTATAAGCAGTAACGACGTGTTCTGTTAACGTTGTTGTGTTGGTTTGAAGTGTAAAATTTAGGGCGGTTGTTTTATCGGCACTTACAATTACGTCTGTAATCGTAGTTTCTTTATAGTTCAACCCTTTAACGGTAACATCATAACGGCCCGGTTCCAGAGGTTTGATTATATAGTTACCGTCGAAATCCGTTTGGGCACCAGTCTTGGTGATACCTCCGGTGCTTACTGTTACAACGGCGCCAATTACTGTTTGGCCCTTTTCGTCTATCACCTTACCATCAATTTCTCCAGGTGCAGCCTGACCATAAGAAGCGCCAGTGAGGCCGATAAACAACAATAGAAATAGATAACGTAAATTACGTGTCATATCCTGCATTAAAAATTTATTAACCAAATGAGGGGTAAAGATAAAATATTCTGTTAAAAATCTTCACCTTAACTTTTATTTTTCAAAAAAAAACGTAATCTTTTTTTATTTCTTAAGCGTTAAAATTTTATATAAAAGGATTTTACTCATTTTATACAGAGCCTCAACACTATAGCCTGCAATATGTGGTGTTATTATTACATTCGGTAAATCTGAAATCTGCCTTAGTAATTGCCTCATATCTCCACTCATTTTTTCAATAGGTTCTTCTTCTAACACATCTAAACAAGCTCCTTTGATTTTACCACTTTCTAATCCTTCCCAAAGTGCCTTTGTATCAACCACTATTCCTCTAGACGTATTAATCACAATGAAACCTTTGGTCATTTTTGTAATAAAATTCTCATTCAGGTAATGTATAGTATCTTCCTGCATTGGAACGTGAAAACTTATTATATCAGCCTGTTCAAAAATGGGGGTAAGATCCCCGCAATTAATAAATTGAGATGGAATATCGTCTTGACAGTATTTATCAAAGACCATGATCTTCATATCAAAACCCTGTAATTTTCTTGCAAAAGCTCTGCCTGTATGCCCAAATCCTATTATACCTATTGTTTTTCCTTCAAGCTCCATACCTCTGTTTTGATCCCGTAGCCATAAGCCTTGCTTTACTTCAAGGTTGCTCCAGGCAATATGCTTGGTAACACCTAACAACATCCCTAAGGCGTGCTCTGCTACCGCATTACTGTTACCTTCAGGGCTACTGAAACAAGTTATTCCTTTATTTTCTGCATAAGATACATCTATCACTTCCATTCCGGAACCCATTCGGCCTATCCAGCGCAGTTCCGAAGCGGCATCTATTAACCTTTTATCTAATTGTAACCTGGTAGATGTGACTACCGCGACACAATCTCTTATCAGGTCAAATGCTTTCTGCTGGGTGATCTTTTCTTCTATAATGCATTCGTATCCTGCGTCTGCAAGGCCCTCAGTTAAAATTCTATGTACAGACGCTGCTATTAAAACCTTTCCTAAATCTTTTTTTTGCATTATTTATATTTGTTATATATACCTACGAAATCTGTAACCGATAGCTGTTCCGCTCTTTTATCCATGATTGGTTCTGCAAGTAAATCGGCAGGTAAAGTGCTTTTTAATGCATTGCGCAAGGTTTTTCTTCGTTGATTGAAAGCAGCTTTTACCAGATTGATAAATTTCTTTTTATTAGTTATATCGTGAGGGTTGTGCAGATTGGTAAACCTTATCACTCCGCTTTTTACTTTTGGTGGTGGTATAAAACAATTTTCATGAACATCAAAAAGATATTCTACTTTAAAAAATGCCTGCATTAATACACTAAGAATGCCATATAATTTAGAGCCCGGCCTTTCTGCTATTCTTTGTGCCACTTCTTTCTGGAACATACCAATTACTTCATCCACCTGAGGTTCCCATTCAAGCACTTTAAACAAAATAGGAGATGAAATATTATACGGGAAATTGCCAATCACACTAAAATTGCTTTCAAAAGGCACTTCCGCTTTCAGGATATCTTTATGTATTATTTTCCCTTCAAGATAAGGATATGTTTTGAGGAGGTATTTAATTTTTTCCTCATCTATTTCAACCGCTTTATAATTAATATCTTTCCATTCGGCCAGATATTTAGTAAGCGCTCCACCACCGGGGCCTATCTCAAGCAATTGCATTTCATGCGTATGCTTTAGTTGCAATACAATCTTTTTACTTATGTTCTCATCGTGAAGGAAATGCTGCCCTAAACTTTTCTTTAATGTGTATTGCATCGTGCAAAAATGAGAAATTCAATTATTAAAAGCCAAAATTTCATGATCCTGCTTCATCTATATTATTTAATTTTCTGGTAGTGAGAATTAGTTTGCCTCCATATTGTCGTACTATCAATATAACTTTGCACCCTATTTAAAAAATAAAGAATGGAATTTAAAATAGTTCAGAAGGCAAAGAAAAGTCAACTATATATTTTAGATGATATTGATTCATTAGGACAAATTGAAGGATTTAATTCAAACGAACTGGCATATATCAAAAGTGCATTAAATAGCGATCAGTCTCTTATTTCCGTTAATCAATATGGCCGTTTTATTTTCTTGTATTTCCTCAAAGCTAAGAAAACAGAATGGCAAACCACTGAAGCATGTCGCAAAACTGGTGTAGAACTACAAGCTATACTTAATAAGCAAAAACTTGACGAAATAACTATTACCAATCTATCAGGCATACAAGATGCCGCATATTCTGTTGCCGAAGGAATAGCATTAGCAAATTATCAATTCTTAAAATATCGAACTGATGCTGCGAAACAAATTAATAGCCTGCGATTCATAAATTTTACAAAGCAATCCATATCCCCGAAAGACGTTGCAAAACTTGCTATTATTACTGATAGCATTTATCGTGTACGCACTCTTGTAAACGAACCGCCTAATTACCTTACCGCAGTACAGTTGGCAAAAGAAATTGCAGCGATGGGAAAAGAGGCAAAATTTAAAGTAACCACTCTTCAAAAAGCTCAAATACAAAAAGAGAAAATGGGTGGTATACTATCTGTAAACCTGGGAAGCCAGGAGCCTCCTACTTTTACTATTATGGAATATAAGCCTGCAAAAGCCATAAACAAAAGGCCTATTGTATTAGTAGGGAAAGGGGTTGTGTATGATACAGGTGGTTTGTCATTAAAACCTACTACAAATTCCATGGATAGAATGAAAAGTGATATGAGTGGTGCCGCATTAGTAACCGGAAGCATATATGCAATAGCTAAATTGCAATTGCCTCTTCATATAATAGCATTGGTACCCGCTACCGATAATCGCCCAGGTGAAAATGCCTATGTACCTGGCGATGTGATTACAATGTATAGTGGTACAAAGGTAGAAGTGCTGAACACAGACGCAGAAGGAAGGTTGATACTTGCCGACGCACTGCATTGGGCAAAAAGATATAATCCTGAACTTGTAATAGATTTTGCCACCCTTACCGGTGCTGCATCTGTTGCGGTTGGCGAGCATGGTATTGTGTGCATGGGTACAGCTGATGATAGTAACAAGCAGGCATTCCGTGATAGCGGATTCAGGCAATATGAAAGATTGGTGGAATATCCGCTATGGGATGAATATGGCGATTTGATAAAATCGGAAATAGCAGATATTAAAAATGTAGGCGGTCCGTCGGGAGGCGCAATTACTGCCGGTAAATTCTTAGAATATTTTACAAGTTATCCCTGGATGCATTTTGACATTGCAGGTGTATCTTTTACAATGGGAAAGCGTGGTTATTTTACAGCAGGGGGTACAGCGTATGGTATGCGTATGCTTCTTGATTTTTTAATTAATTATGGTAAATCTTAATCCTTTTTAAACTTCGTACATGCAACATAATGAGAAACCAATTATAGGCATTACAACAGGTGACTTGAACGGCATAGGCCTGGAGCTTATCATCAAAACGTTTTCAGATAACCGTATGCTGGATATTTGTGTGCCAGTGGTCTTCGCTTCAAACAAAGTCATTAATTATTATCGTCGTATTGTTACAGATTACCAATTCAATTTTACCAGTACTAAGGACTTAACCAAGCTAAACCCTAAACAAGTAAACATTTTTAACTGTTGGGATGAAGAAGTGCCTTTGCAACCGGGAACCTTAACTGATCCTGCTGGAAAGTATGCTATACGTTCCTTAATGGTGGCCGCACAATGTCTTAAAGATGGGGAGCTTGATGCACTTGTTACCGCGCCTATTCACAAAGGGAATACCCACCTCGCTGATTTTCCTTATACTGGTCATACCCCATTTTTAAAAGATAAATTTGGAGCTAAGGATGTTGTAATGCTCCTCTATTATAATAATCTGCGGGTCGCTTTAGCTACGGAACATGTTCCCATTTCAAAAGTTGCAGGTTTAATTACTAAGGAATTATTGCAATCAAAAATCAATGTTCTAAGAGAAAGTCTTATCAGGGATTTCGGTATTGACAAACCAAAAATTGCTATACTTGGATTGAACCCGCACGCAGGCGATGAAGGACAGATAGGCACTGAAGAGCAAACAATTATCAAACCGGTTATAGACAGCTTTCAACAACACAACCAGCTTGTTTATGGTCCGTATAGCGCAGATGCATTTTTTGCGCATCACAGCTATCAGCAATTCGATGCAGTGCTTGCAATGTATCACGACCAGGGATTAGTTCCATTTAAAACGCTTGCAAACGGAGAAGGTGTAAATTATACTGCCGGACTTCCAATTATCCGTACATCTCCCGACCACGGAACAGCATTTGATATTGCAGGAAAAAATATCGCAGATCCTACCTCTTTTCGTGAGGCGGTATATCAATGTATAGATTTATATAAGCAAAGGAATAATTATGCAACCTATACTACCAACCCACTACGCAGGGGTAAAATAGAAAAAGAAAAAGAGGGAAGTGAAGAAAAAATAGAAGTTGAATAAAGTGTTAAAAACATAATATTAATAATCTGATCGGGATAAAAATGCAAACCTCGCCACTCAATGGCGAGGTTTTTATTTAATAACTAAAAATATATTCCCGACAGATTATGAAAAGAGACGGTGAAAAAAAGAGCTTATGGCAAAACAGCATAGAAAACTATAAAGCGGTAAATAACTGGCAAAAAGATAAGGTATATGATGTGCTCGTAGTAGGTGGTGGTATTACAGGTCTCACTACTGCTTTGGTACTGCAGATGGAAGGCAAAAAATGTATACTTGCTGAGGCGCACAACATTGGCTTCGGCACTTCTGGTGGCACTACGGCTCATTTAAATACTGTACTCGACACCCCTTATAATGAGATTGAAAAAAACTTCGGTTTAGAAAATGCAAAGCTTGTGGCCAAAGGAGCACGTGAAGGCATTGACCTGATTGAAGACCTAACCGATGTATTTAATATTAACTCAGAGTTTGCATATAAAAGTGGCTATCTTTTTGCCCAAACACAGAAAGAAGCTGATGAGCTTGATGAAATAAAAGCAGCCTCACAAAGAGCAGGCGCTGTAACCAGTTGCTCTGATTCCATACCTGTTCCCATGACCTTTAAAAAAGCGATACGTTTCGAATTTCAAGGCCAGATACATCCCATAAAGTATTTAGTAGGATTAGCACAAGCCTTTGAAAAAGAAGGCGGTGTTCTGCTACAGGAATGCATGGTAAATAATGTGGAATTTGGTCAACATATTACTGCAAATACATCACTGGGAGAAATAAAAGCCGGCCAGGTGGTTTATGCAACACACATCCCTCCGGGCTTAAACATACTACACCTTCACAATGCTCCTTATCGTAGCTATGTTGCTGCTTTCACTTTAAAAAATGGCAATTATTTTGATGGGCTGGCTTATGATATGAAAGATCCTTATCACTATTTCCGCATGCACACAATAGGTGGAAAAAAGTATGTGATTGCTGGTGGCTTCGATCATAAGACGGGTCACAATGAAAATCCCGAATACACCTTTACAGAACTTGAGGCATATTTGCATAACTATTTTGATATAGCTTCAATAGACTATAAATGGTCATCTCAATATTATATACCTGATGATGGACTGCCATATATTGGTCTACTACCAGGGCACGATAAAGTATATGTAGCGACAGGATTTGGTGGCAATGGTATGACATTAGGTTCATTGGCAGCTAAAATTCTATGCGGACTTATCGTAAATAAAGACAGCCCTTATGAAAAACTATTCAGCCCTGGCAGGATAAAACCAATATCGGGCTTTGCAAATTTTGTAAAAGAAAATGCTGATGTAGTAAGCAATTTTATTGGCAAGCGTTTCAGCTATGAAAAAATAAGCGAGCTGGTAGAGCTGGCTCCCGGTGAAGCTAAGGTAGCTATATGGGAAAACAAAAAAGTAGCATTATACAAAGATGAAAATGGCCGCATACATGCGCTTGACCCAATATGTCCTCATGCAAAATGTATTGTTACCTGGAACAATGCAGAAAGAAGCTGGGACTGCCCCTGCCACGGGGGACGATATGCTCCTAATGGCGATTTCCTTTCCGGCCCTGCGACTCATGGATTGACCCAGATACAGTGGGAAGGTATAGATGGGGATTAGATAATTAACCAAGAAATGCTACTATTACAACAGGAAAGATGCTGAAAGAATAAATTATCCCAGTAATTAATGAAAAAATTAAGGTTGCTACTTTGGCTTTTTGTGCCAACATTTTGTCACGCACAAGACACCATACAAATTCATCATACTTATTATTCATCCACATTTATAAGATCAAAGCATATTCCTTTTTTGGTGAAATATACCCTAACAAAACAAATGCTGGATTGTGATGAGCATTTAAAAAGAAAAAACTTCTTTACTACAGATCCCGAATTACATAAAGAAACAGAGCTTAACAAAGATTACAAAACCAGCGGTTATGATAAAGGACATTGCATGCCCGCAGAAGATAATGACTGTTCAACAACAGGGATGACAGAATGTTTTTATTATTCAAATATATTTCCACAAGCTCCTTCTTTAAATCGTGGTATCTGGAAAGCATTGGAAAACAAAGAGCGTGAAGAAGCAAATGAATTTGGAAGTGTCGAAGTATTTATAGGTTATTATGGAATTGCAGGCTACATAGGAGCAGATAGTGTAGCCGTTCCAGAGTATTGTTGGAAGGTGATTTATGCAAACGGAAAATATCAGGCATATATCTTTCCAAACACAGATAACGCAAGCAATGATCTGACAATATTTAAAACGACCATTTCAGAGATCGCTAAAAAAACCAATATATCTTTCTTTAAATGTCGGGATACTTCTGATTAGGTTTGCTAACTCTTTACAATGCACCTTTCTCCCTGCAGCAGATGTAAATGTTGTTCAGTATTTACATTGGCTTTTATCTTTTGCATATTCTCCTTTTGCTCCTTTTTCAATTCATTTCGCTTTAATGTCTCTATAAAACGACGTATGTCATCTTCAGATTCCAGGAATAGTCCGGGCACTTTTACAGGCCTGTGATTTTCATCCATAGCAACCATTGTAAAATAGCTTGTATTGGTATGTTTTTCAACTCTTGTTTTTACATTCTCAGACACAACCCTGATACCAACAACCAATGAAGAATGTCCTACATAATTTACGGATGCCTTTAATGATACTAATTCCCCTACTTCCACCGGTGCTAAAAAATCTACGCTATCAATCGAGGCAGTTACACAATAAGCACCAGCGTGTTTGGCAGCGCATACATAAGCCACTCTATCCATTAGCGAAAGCAATACGCCACCGTGTATCTTTCCGCCAAAGTTGGCGTAAGTAGGTATCATAAGTTCTGTAAGCGTTGTTTTGGAAAACTGAACGGCGCGGAAATCTGAGGTGTCCATTATTATAATTAGATATTTTGAATCAGGTTATTTTAATATTATGCTCGGCTAGAGCTTTATGGATGCGCATTAGCAACTCGCTCTTTATAGCAAGTGTTTTTCGTATATCGTTTACCCAAACCAATACATCCAGGTTGATTGTGGCCCCTGTAATATTGAGCACTGCGATTTCCGGAGGTACTTCTTTTAGTACATACTCACTTTGCTTCAGTGCTTCTGCTATTATCTGTTGCACATTCTCTGCCTCAGGTCCATTCTGTATGTTCAATTGAAATTCCAGGCGTACATTATCATCTCTTAATGTCCAATTCACAACACGTCCTGAAAGTAGATCTGCATTTGGTAAAATTATTTCGGCGCCGTCATCGGTTATCAGCTTGCTCGACCTGATACCAATATTTCTAACCCGGCCTTTTTTATTATCTAGCTCAATAAAGTCACCGATCTCAAACGGTCTTTCGAAGATTAAAATAATTCCTGAAACAAGATTGTTAACAATGCTTTGCAAACCCAGTCCTATACCCACGCCTAATGCGCCCAATAAAATGGTTATCTTATCTATTGGAAGCCCTGACGCAGCAACGGCAAGCAAAAATCCTATCAACAACAATATAAGTCGCGTCATCATTAACCGTGATCCCTTTTTTTCTACTACTGGAACTAAATGATTCCCTGTCGTTTCATATAATGAACCAATACCTTTTTGCAACAGATTTGAGACATATATAATTACAAAGAACAACAACACATTCCCAATCTCAAACGATATATTACCTATCTTCCTTGGCTTTGTCAATGCAAAGTCCGCTACTTTATACAACTCGTTATAGATGTTAAGGCTTATGCTAAAGACAACGATCCATATAAAGATGGCAGCCAGTCTTAATAGATTTGTCAGCCCCTTTTGAATATCATCAAAATGAAGCCGTGCTGCCAAGCCACCTTTCAATTTTGTGACAACTGTTTGCAAGCTGAATGCTTCTGTTACCACTTGTATAAAAATAGCTAAGCCAATAATTTGGGTCAATCCGTATATAGCAGTAATGCTAAATATCTTTGCCAGGCTTAATCGCCCGAACATATTACATACCACTGCAGCTATATTTAATAAGATGTAAATCACAGTAATAGGGGCCACCATCTTTGGCAGCAGCGACAATTCTCTTTTCAGGCGAATTAAAAAGAAAAAGCCAAAAACCACAGAAACAACATCAAGTGCCAATAACCAAATTCTGAAACCAATACCAGGTGTAATTATTAAGCTGGTAACCGAACTCACTACATACAACACGGCAATAATTAACCAATAGAAAAATAATTTTTTCGGCCAGTTACGCCAAAGCAGTAGCGTCAAAGAAATAACCAATAAGAATTGCATCATTTCGACATACGCTGAAGGAGGGTGAATATCAAAAAAAGGTGTTATACTAAACAACACTACCAATGTAGACAAGAGGGGGAATGCCTTTATATACCTGAAGTTCAAAGTGGGTAATTTGGAAGTATCATACCTCTTTATCCTTCTGAAATTATTAAATACCCATCCGAAAAAAATAATTCCCAGGATAATCATAATTGCCCGGTCGTCCCAGTTTTGCCTGAAATAATATCTCAATATCTTTCGTTGTCCCCGGTACGATTTCCTTACAGATTCATTCATTTGCTTCTCCTCTGCTGTTTGCGGTTTTATTTCCCACAAATAGTCATATTCTTTCCCAATCGATTTTATGCTAAGCCTTCTAAGTAATTCTTTTATCTGGTTCTGCAGATCTATTACCTTGAAATATTGATTGGAAACATCTGCCTGCAACTGATTGATACGGGCAAGTGATGCAGCGGTTGACTTTGTCGCTTGCCGCCATTTTAATCTTAAATCATTTAGCTCATCCGAATACAGTTGTATAAAAATCGAATCTTTAAAAATACTTCTGAGAGAAGAATCTTTTTTAAAACGGTTCATCTGTTCACCCATATTCTGCAGGTCTTTATCGTAAGATGATAACGAAGTGCGCCAGTCGCCAAGCTGGTCTTCGATATTGTCTAATAACACCTGGAACATCTGAAGATTCTTAACGTCTAATACCTGGTAATAAAGCGTTATATTATCGCTAATGATTTTGATATTAGAGTCAACATCAGGCAGGTCATCTTCTATGTCGCGGGTGTCATACCCATGATCGGTAATGCTGTTGATCTTGTTGAGCGTAGTATGTACGTTCTCTACTTTCCCCAACAAGCTATCCACACTTATTTCATCCAATGTGCTATCAGCCGATTGCTTCAACTTGCTCAGCAGCTTTACCCTTTTATCCTGGTCTCTGAAACGCGCAAACGCACGGGTAGAATGAAGAAAGGTGGCTAATGAAAAAAATAATAAGCAAAACAGATTTCTATAACAGCGCAAACGATCCATAAAATGTCCCTTGATGTATTCCAATGTAAAAGAAAAACTATTTTTTTAACTCTGAGTTCAATAACCCTATTGGATTTTTCAAAATAAAAAAAAAACTTAAAAAGTTCTAACATTTCCGTAGTTGTTCCCGTCTATCTGTGTAATCTAAAACTTTTTAAGCTTAAGATTTTTTTATTATTACAATTAACTATCTGAAAATCATTTATTTACCAACCAAAAAATTGAATCCCTATGAGAAGATTTATGCTCTTGATGATTGCTTTGCTGACAATTCAATCATCGTATGCGTGTACTGCAAATTTCACTTATAACGCATCACCGGTCAACAATTCAATATTAAACTTCACATTTACCAACACATCAACACATCCCACTACCTCTGGATCTGGCAGCAGCACTATATTTTTTGGCGATGGCAGTAGTTCTTACATTGATACATCTGTAAGTCATAATTACGCTGATACCGGAACCTATACTGTTATGCTTACAACATATTATTACGACAGCTCTACCCTTACTATATGTTATGATACTATTAAGGAATCAGTATACGTTGGTTACCAGCCATGTGCTACTAAACTTCTAGACTCAATGGCTAATGACAGCATGGTTTATTTCTGGGTGTTTAACCCTGCAGGTACTTCGCCGATGACTTATAACCTGGATTTGGGCGATGGCACAAGCGCTACTGTTTCGTCTTTCCCTTATGTCTATGTTTATTCATCTCCGGGTAGCTACACAGCTACACTAACGGCGGCAAGCGTGTCTGCCGGTTGCACCTATACCAATGAAGAACTAATAACAATTAGTAAGTCGCTTGATTGTAGTAAGAATCATGCAAGCTTTACTGTAAGCAAAAGCATTAATACAATAACCTGTACCAATACATCTACTACCGGTGCAGGAAGTGTGTACTCTACAACATATGACTACGGCGATGGCACTTTTTCGACCAGCTCTACTCATACATACCTTGCTACCGGCACCTATACAATAACATTAACTGAGGAATGGGCAGATTCGTCAGTAACATCTACATGCACAGATACTGTTTCTCATTCTGTTGTAATTGACTCCGTAGCATTCCCTATAGATTGCAGTAAGAATCATGCAAGCTTTACAAAGAGCCAGATATATAGCACCGTAACATTCAATAATACTTCTGTTACCGGCTCTGGGATACTATCTTATGAGTGGTGGGATTTTGGTGATGGTACAACTTCTTCTGCAACCAACCCTGTACATAATTACACTACAACAAGTTCATATTCTGTCAGGCTAATTGTAGCCTGGGTAGATAGTGCACGTACCTATGGCTGTATGGATACTGTATACGATTCTGTACGAGTTGACAGTGTAGTGGGTGGGCCCAGTGTTATTTCGGGAACTATTTATAAAGATAGCGCAGTAGCACCTATCTATGCAGACTTCGAAGTTTATTTGATCACTTACGATTCTGCCACAAGCATTATTACCGCAATGGATTCTACTTATGCTTTCGATTATGGTAGTGGATATACTTACTACTTTAACAGTGAACCGTCAGGCAATTATTTGATCAAAGCTTACATAACCAATAATGACACTAGTGGTACCGGTTATGTACCTACTTATCATGATTCCAGCACTTATTGGGCTACAGCCAATTATCTGAATTATATTGGAGGAACCTCTGCAACTGCCAATATCTATATGCAAAAAGGAATTCTAACAAGTGGCCCTGGATTTATTGGCGGTGATGTTCTTACAGGCGCGGGCAGGGCTTCAGGTGGCAAAGGCACAGTAGGGACACCGGTTGCTGGGTTGATCATTTATCTCGAAGATGCATCAGGGAAGTTGGTTGAATATACTCACACGGATGCCAAAGGAAATTATTCTTTCAATAACATAGCTTTAGGCTCTTACATTATTTTCCCTGAAGACATGGGCTATACAACTATTTCATATCCTGTCACTCTTAGCTCAGGCGCATCTAAGCTAAATAGTATCAACTTCAAGCAGAATTCTACAACTATAGAACCATCTACTACGGGAATTGAAAATGTTACTGCCGAAAATAAAATATCAATTTATCCCAATCCTACTACCGGCATGGTTACCATACAGTGGAACAATACAAAAGCACAAGCTGCTGATGTAACAGTTACTAACATCACAGGCCAGAAAGTATTTCAAACACAACTAAAGGCCAGTAATCAAAACGCATTGAATTTATCTCAACTAAATTCAGGCATATATCTTATCAATGTTACCAGCGATGGCATACGCGAAATACAGAAAATAATAGTGCAGCATTAGTCGAATTTCCATGAAACACAAGCAAGAGGGTGTCTATACGGCACCCTCTATTTTTTATATACAGTGAAGCTCTAATTGATGTTGTACGGCTGCATTTAATGAACTATTTTAGTTCCACCATAAAACGTTTTAATAGCATGGGAAAAATGGACAAAAGGGTAGATGCCTACATCGCTAAATCGGCAGAATTTGCTCAACCTATTCTTAATCATATCCGTGCACTTATCCATAAAGCCTGCCCGGAAGTGGTGGAGGTGATAAAATGGAATTTCCCCAACTTCGAATATCATGGAGTGCTTTGCAATGTGGCTGCTTTTAAAGAGCATTGCGCATTTGGATTTTGGAAGGCTTCGCTCATGAAAGACCCGGAAAAAATATTCGGCAAAACAGCAATGGGTGATCTTGATAAAATAAGAAGCATGAAAGACTTGCCCAAAGATAGTGTCCTGATAAAGTATATCCAGGAAGCTATGAAGCTGAATGAAGAAGGCGCAAAAGTACCACGGCGTGTACCCTCAAAAGATAAAACACTCGATATACCCGATTATTTCACTAAAGCTATCAGCAAAAACAAAAAGGCGTTAAAAACCTTTGAAGGATTCAGCTACACTAACAAAAAAGAATATGTGGAATGGGTAACCGACGCTAAAACTGACGATACCAGGGACAAGCGGCTCGACACCACTGTTGAATGGCTTGCAGAAGGAAAAGTAAGAAACTGGAAGCACATCAAGAAGTAAGCCTTTGTTACGAAAAGCTGCCATTCTTATTCGACTTATAATTATATCACGTTCCTGCGCTCGAGCCCTCCGCTATATTTCTAATTCCATTTTTTCGCAACCACTCCTTGAAAGATTTTGAGTCCTGCGGGACAAATGTAACAACCTGGTTAGTACTTAGAGATATTATAAAAGTATCCATGGACAACAGGTATGCTGATAACTGATTAGCGGCATAGGGGAAGCCGGGATAATTAGGTTTTTCCATAATAGGCTTTTCTTCACAATTCAATTAGGGCAATAAAATTATGGCAACCTCTTCAATTAAAAAAAATACATAATTGCTTTACACCATTCATGTTACCTTAATATAAATTAATCTATAAATTTTTTATCAGTTTTATCATGTTTTAGTTAAAATAAAATATTAGAGGATGTTAAATAATTATATCATCCTATAAAAGCATAGCATTACCCCTACATATTGGTATATCATCCATTCCATTAACTTAGCGGTATTTTAACGATAGCTATGCTGAAATTTGAACGGTTTACTTTAGATAACGGATTACGGGTAATTGTACATCTCGATACAGCCACTCCAATGGCTGCCATGAATATATTATATGATGTTGGCGCACGTGATGAGGATCCACACCGCACAGGATTTGCTCATTTGTTTGAGCACCTCATGTTCGGAGGTTCCGTAAACATTCCAGAATATGATGAGCCATTGCAAATGGCAGGAGGGGAAAACAACGCATATACAACAAACGACATTACCAATTACTATATCCAGCTACCGCTCCAAAACCTTGAAACTGCCTTTTGGCTCGAAAGCGACAGAATGAAATCACTTGCTTTCAGTGAAAAGAGTCTTGATGTACAGCGTAAGGTAGTGAGTGAAGAATTTAAAGAGCATTATCTTAACAAGCCTTATGGCGATGCGTGGCAGCATCTGCGTTTACTGGCTTATAAAACACATCCCTACCAATGGATGACGATCGGTAAAAGCCTGAAAGAAATAGAAGATGCACAATTGGAAGATGTAAAAGCATTTTTTTTCAAGCATTACCGTCCGGTAAATGCCATATTATCTGTAGCCGGAAATGTGACTGTTGAGCAGGTGAAAACTCTTGCTGAAAAATGGTTTGGTGATATTCCAGAAGGTAAGAAGTATGTCCGCAAATTACCTGCTGAACCATATCAACAAGATACACGCACTGCAACTGTATTTGCAGATGTGCCGCTGGACGCCATCTACAAAGCATGGCACATGGGCGCGCGGCTCTCGCTTCCTTATTATGCTTCTGACCTGATCACAGAAATAATGGGAAATGGGTATGCATCGCGTTTATATCAACGCCTGGTGAAAGAAGAAAAATTATTTAGCAATATAAGTTGTTACCACACAGGCAGCCTCGATCCGGGTCTGCTGGTGGTGGAGGGGCATGTAAGTGAAGGCAAAAATATTGAAGATGCCAATGCCGCAATAGAACGAGAGATGGAGAAATTAGTTGCCGATGGTGTAAAGGATGAAGAGCTGCAAAAAGCCAAGAACAAGATAGAAGCAATGATAGCATTTGAAGACATGCCACTATTATCCCGAGCTAATAATCTTGCGTTTTACGAGCTGCTTGGAGATGCCCAACTAATAAACGAAGAATGGAACAGGTATCAGTCCGTAACGAGCGCGTTTCTACAGGAAACAGCACGAAATATTTTGAGACCTGATAATTGCAGCACTTTATTTTATAGAAAAAAGACAGAACAGGAAGTTACATCTGAAGTAAGAGACTAAACCAAACTTATTTTAATGCTTTTTGAAGGAAAATTTATTGATAACGGTAACGCCTTTGACAACCGTATTACTAAATTATTTGGCATTCGTTACCCCATAGTGCAGGCTGGTATGATATGGGCTTCGGGCTGGCGATTGGCCTCTGCAGTAAGCAATGCCGGAGGGCTGGGCATAATAGGTGCCGGCAGCATGTACCCTGATATTCTCAGAGAGCATATACAAAAGTGCAAACAAGCTACCAATCTTCCTTTTGGGGTAAACCTTCCTTTATTATATCCCGACCTTGAGAAGCATGTAGAAATAATAATAGAAGAAAAGGTTCCCGTTGTATTTACATCCGCCGGCAATCCTAAAACGTGGACAAGCAAATTCAAAGAGCAGGGTATTAAAGTAGTACATGTAGTATCAAGTGCCAAGTTTGCAAAGAAGAGCGAAGACGCAGGTGTAGATGCCGTAGTTGCCGAAGGGTTTGAAGCAGGGGGGCATAACGGTCGTGAAGAAACTACTACACTCTGCCTTATACCCTCGGTAAGAGATGCAATTACTATTCCACTAATAGCAGCAGGTGGTATCGCCACAGGCAGGTCTATGTATGCAATGATGTCGTTGGGTGCAGAAGCTGTACAGATGGGTAGCCGTTTTGTATGCAGTCCTGAGGCAAGCAGTAACCAGGCTTTTAAAGGTACGGTGGTGAAAGCTAATGAAGGCGATACAATAGTTACAATGAAAAAACTAACCCCTGTGCGAATGATAAAAAATCATTTTTATCAGCAAGTGCAGGAGGCTGAAGATACTTGCGCATCAATAGATGAACTTACCGATCTGCTCGGCAGGGCACGTGCCAAAAAAGGCATGTTTGATGGAGACCTTGATGAGGGAGAATTGGAAATTGGTCAGATCAGTGCTATCATCAGGGATATAAAGCCCGCTGCAGAAATAGTTGCCGATGTATGGAGAGAGTTTTGCGAAACTGCAAAAAGTCCGTTTTCATATTAGATCAAACTACTCGATCAGGTAATTTGGTTCATCTGTAGTTAATGTCAGGTCTACATTATCCATACCTGCAATACCTTCAATAGAACCTTTTATGTGAGCAGCGTTAAGCAATACTTTTTCCAACTGCTTTTCACGTGCCTTCCATAGTTTTTCCATCTGGTCGCGTTCTCTTTGTATCGACATTTTCATCGACATAAAGCCTTCACGTATTGCTTTCCATTGCCCTGAAAATTCCTGGCTGGTCAGGTAGTTATAGAGCAATACCATTTTGTCCCCTTTATTTTCCTGGCTTTTGGTAGCATTATATACTCTTATTATCAAATCTCTCAGCACATAAGCCAATGGAGTTACTTCATCAAAAGTGCATATCCATACTCCGTCTCGTTCGCCAAAGCAATCCATATCCTTAGGCATAGATTGTGTTACCAATACTGCAACATCAGCGCCCAGGCTTATCATATCCTTCTTTAGCTTTTCTATCCATTCCTTGCTAAAGTCCTTTGTACGCTTGCTTTCGTAAATGATTTTCCCACATTCCTGTCCAAAATTGTTGCGAACTGTTTGTACAGAATCTGCCCCCTTTATCCCCTTCCCCACTTCACTGATCAGATCAAACGGAAAAGAGTTTCTTAGCAATGCCTCAAGCGCTAATTCCTGTACTTCGCCTTGCAGTTGCATAGAGCCTTGCTCTGCCTTTCTTTTCATTTCTTCAGCCAACTTGCGTTGGTCTTCCAGTTGCTTCTCCAACTCTTTTAGCTTCATCTGGTATTCTGATTCACGCAACTTGCTTTTCTCTTCTTCTTCTTTCTTTAATACCTCATGGATCTTTTCCCGTTCCTCGAGGATCGACCTTTTTAGTTTCAGATCCATTTCCTGTTCCTGAATCATCAATTTTTCTTTCAGCTCCAGGGCTTCCATCTCTATCTTTTGAGTAGTCCTTATTTTTTCGTCTTTTTCATTGATCAGGTTCTGGAAGTGTTTCAGTTGATTGTCATATTCGGCAACCATATTTTTCTTCAGATCAAGAGATATATTTTCGGTAAGTATCTTGCGTTCCGCATCAAGACGTGTTTTTAATTCCTCTTCCTGCTTCAGTTGCTTTTCATATAGCAAATTTTCTTTCTGTCTGAATTCGTCTTCTTTCTTCTTCTGCCATTCTACCATTTGTGCTCTTAGTTGCCTTTGTAGCTCGTCACGGATGGCATCCGTCGGCTCAAACTGGTGGGCACAATTGGGGCATGTGATTGTTGTAGTAGTCATACGCTGCAAAGTCTGATATGGAAAATTACAAATATCGCAACTACTGCAGAACTTGATTGCTTATTATTTTTGAGTATTTTTCCACACTGATGCGCCCTCGTGTATTACTGACATTTTGCTGTTTGATGTTATATGTCACTGCCTTTTCGCAGTCGGGACGAGCTGTCCGCCTGTACAATAAGGCGATGAGATATGAGGCAAAAAAAAATACTGGTAAAGCATGCAGGGAAATGCAAAAAGCTATCGATGCTGCCCCAACGTTTACCAATGCCTATAGTGCATTGGGCGAATGGTATTTTAAAATGCACCGTTTCGATTCAGCGGCAACAGTTTTTGAGCAGGCATATAAACGTTGCCCAAAAGGCAACACTGCATTCGCAAAGCCCCTGGCGAAAAGCTTTGTTTTTTGTGATAGCACGGCTAAGGCTTTGCAAATATTAAATAATTACACTCCTTCAAAAGATAATGGTGAGTGGCAAAAGCTAAAAGACCAGGCGCTTTTCATTAACCAGGTGATGAGCAATGCTGATACGGATACTGCTTTCAACATGGGGCCACGTATCAATACAAAAGACCCTGAAATGTTCCCGTTTATTTCTCTGGATACACAAACTTTTTATTTTACACGCCGTGTAAATAATATGGATCAGGACTTCTTCTTTGCCAAGCCTGATAGCTGTGGCGGCTGGTTTACCGCACGTAGCATGAAAAGCCCCTTCAATACACCGGACCAGGAATTGGGTCAGACAATGTCCGCCGATGGACATTATTTGTTTTTCACACGTTGCGAAAATCGTAGCGAAAATGGCTGGGACCAGGGGGGATGCGATCTGTTCATGGCATACAGATCGGATAGTACATGGTCGGTACCTCAAAGTTTTGGTGCTACTATCAATACAAATGACTATGAAGGGATGGCTTGCTTATCACCCGATAATAGAGAACTTTATTTTGTCAGTAATCGCCCTGGAGGGTATGGTGGTATGGATATCTGGGTATCCGATTTTGAAGATGGCTTATGGCAACCACCCAAAAACCTCGGACCTGAAATAAATACCCCCGGCAACGAGATCACTCCTTTCCTGCACATAGATAACCAGACCCTATTTTTTGCAAGCGATGGTCATCAGGGCATGGGTGGTACTGATTTCTTTATGAGCAAACGTATTAATGATACTACATGGTCCAAGCCCATAAATATGGGATATCCAATCAATACTACTGCTGATGAAATGAGTATTTGCGTATCGGTAGATGGCAAAAAAGTTTATTTCGCATCCGATAGAGACAGCCTTGCCGGCAACTACGACATATATGAAATGAAACTCCCTCAGCGTTTCCAGCCGGTTCCGGTAAGCTATATAAAGGGTTTTGTGTACGATAGCATAAGCAAGGACAAGCTGAATTACGCAAATATTTTTATTAGTGACGCAAATACGGGTAACCAGCTATTTCAATTTCAGTCCAATAGGGGCGATGCCACCTTTACCATTACATTACCCGTAGGTGGTAAATATGTGTGCAACACTACCCGTATTAGTTACCAGGAGGTAAGCGATACTATATCCTTTACAGACCAGTATCTGCAAAATGCGTTGGAATATGATATACCCATGCTTCCCGATGACTACGTGCGCCCGATAAAGGATACTGTAGTATTCACAGTGCATTTCCCCAAAAACAGTGCTTCCCTCACTGATAGTGACAAGGCAATGATAAGCCAGGCAATGGATCCATGGCTTATGGAAAAAGGTATAACGATATTGGTAAATGGCTATACCGATAACAGCGGCACACCTATCATCAATGAGCAGCTTTCTTATACAAGGGCCAACCTGGTAGCTCAGCAACTCACCACATTGGGAATTGACCCTCTTAATATTAAATCCCAGGGATGGGGGGAAGCTAATCCTATAGCGCCAAACGATATAGAAGACAACATGAGCCGTAATAGGCGTGTGGAAGTAATTATCAGGAGATAATATTCCTTACAATCAAAAAAATAATAAAGTATAATCCCCGAATTGTGAAGCTTTGGAAATAGCAAATGGCTTTTTCTGCTCATACTTAGCACTTTTTTTTACTTTTACCGCCAATATTAAAGCACATTTATGACGCATCAATTGCTTAAAGGAAAAAGGGGTATCATTTTCGGCGCCCTCGATGAACGTTCCATCGCATGGAAAACCGCGCTCCAGGCTGTAAATGAAGGGGCTCAGATTGTCCTGTCTAATGCTCCCATTGCGCTTCGTATGGGTAAGATCAATGAATTGGCAAAGCAATGTAACGATGCCCCGGTAATAGCAGCCGATGCTACTTCTCTTCCTGACCTGGAAAACCTTTTTAATAAAGGCACCGAAGCATTAGGTGGAAAGATGGACTTTGTATTGCATTCAATAGGCATGTCGCCCAATGTGCGGAAAGGGGTGGAATACACAAATACCAACTACGATAACTTTCAAAAAACTTTAGATATATCTGCTCTTTCATTGCACAAAGTGCTGCAAACAGCTATGAAGCTGGATGCGTTAAATGAATGGGCTTCGGTACTCGCGCTAAGCTATATCGCGGCTCAACGTACATTCCCGGGTTATAATGATATGGCTGATGCAAAGGCATTGCTCGAAAGTATTGCCCGCAGTTTTGGTTATCAATATGGCTTTGCTAAAAAAGTAAGAATAAATACCATCTCCCAATCTCCTACTGTGACAACAGCGGGTTCCGGCGTATCTGGTTTTGATGTGTTCTTCCATTATGCTGAAAAAATGTCCCCATTAGGTAATGCAAGTGGTGAAGACTGTGCTAATTTCTGCATAGCGTTATTCAGCGACTATACCCGCATGGTAACAATGCAAAATCTCTTCCACGATGGCGGTTTCTCTAATACAGGAGTTAGTCACCTTATTGTAGAGGAAATTCAAAAGGCTGCATCCGAAACAGCTTCAAATTAAATCTCTTACATAACAGCAATAATTAGTAGAGTGATACGTTTTAAGCCTATGCAAATGACGAAATGGACGGGTTTATTGCTGTTATGTCTTTATTGTTGTGCTGCAAATGGGCAGGTTGTAGGTGGGCAATATGCTTTCGAATACCTCCGTCTTTCCAACGCTCCGCATGTTTCAGCCTTAGGCGGCATTAGTGTTGCCAACCCAGATGACGACATTGCATTTGCACTCCAGAATCCTTCACTCATGCGACCGGCACTGCACAATGAGCTTGAGCTGAATTACAATGGCTACTATGCCGGTATCAGTGTTATGAACTTGCAATATGGCTACCATGTGCCGAAGATCAATACTTCATTTGCATTAGGTGTTCAGTATCTCAATTACGGCACCTTTACGCACACAGATGATCTCGGGAATATTTATGGGAATTTTTCTGCAAATGATTACGCACTTACCCTTGCAGCATCACGCAGCTACGAAGGCAACTGGCGCTATGGTGCCGATATCAAATGGGCACACTCCACATTGTATACCAGCACTGCTTCTGCTGTATTATCCGACGTGGGAATAAATTATTATGACACTTCTACCTTGTGGGATTTCGGTGTAGTAGCAAAAAATATGGGTGTGATGCTAAAAGAATATACCCCCAATAATTATGAGCCCCTGCCTTTTGATCTGCAAATGGGTGTTACAAAACAATTCAAGCATTTACCTCTTCGTCTTATTGCTACTGTTCATCACTTATATCAATGGGATATAAAGTATAATAATCCTGCAGATAATATAACATCAAACATCCTCGGCACAGCGGATACAAATGCAAACGCCACTAAAGGTTATTTCTTCGACAAATTATTCAGGCATTTTATTTTCGGGGCAGAGCTAACATTGGCAAAAAGACTTGCACTTACCGTTGCCTACAACGATCTTGAACGCACAGAGCTTGCCATACAAACACATACAGGGTTAGCTGGTTTTTCATTTGGAGTCAATTTGTATCTTAATAAATTCCAGGTACACTATGCCCGCAATTATTATCACATCGCAGGCCCTTACAATGAGATCGGCATCACAATGGCATTAAATAAATTGTTTGGTGCTGGCAGAAGTGAAGACCATTTGCATTGGAGTGCTGTATATCCTGATTGGCAATAATTCTCTTATAAATAAGACCAGTTACTTTACTTTCACTTTATGCCTTCGTGGAAAATTAAACAACAAAGAAGTACCAAGCGGAATAAAGAAAATAGCAATGGTAATTAACGAAGTGCCCCAATCTGCAGCATGGCTTTCTAATAATTGAGATAAGCTGCTCGTCGGATAAAAATGTTCGTATAACGACATCCCAAGCTTCATCCCTAATACACCCAATACAATAAAAGCGGAGACCTCAAGAAATGGGAAACGCTCCATAAGCTTCACAAAACCTTGCGCCACAAACCGCATGGCAAGAATACCGATAAAGACGCCCACCCATACCAGGATAATATTATTAGTAAAGGCTACTGCGGCAAACACATTGTCAATAGAAAATATCAAGTCCATTGTTTCTACCATCAACACAGTAGCCCATAAAGGTCCAAGTCTGTTCAGCATTGTTCTGTATATCCAGTTCTTATTTTTATCTATTGTTTCATCCTCTTTAATTTTCCTCGCCTTTGCAACAAAATATTTAATGCACAAATACAATAGGTATAAGCCTGCTATAGGTTTAAGCCACCATATTTTTATAAGAAATGAAGCGAAGAAAAGGCAAATGCCTCTAAAAATATAAGCGCCTACAATACCATAGCTCAAAGCCTTTTTCCTATTCTTTGGTGAAAGGTCAAGCACCATTGTCGCAATAACAGCTGCATTATCTACAGACAACAAACTTTCAATAAGAATAAGATTCAGGATAATAGTAATAGCAGTAACAGGTTGACTTATTATCTGGTGAAAGAGTGCTTGTATATCCATGCTTGCAATATCCTGATTTTCAGAAACGCTTTAGTTACCTCGCAAATTTAATACTAAATGCGTTACTTGATCGGTAGCTATCTGCGTATTAGCTGCCGTAGCAGAGTGCTTCCATCTATATCTACCTGTAAAAAATAGCTCCCGTTTGCAAGGTCTTTGCATGGTATTGTAATAGAGCTGGCATTAACTCTTTCCTTCCATATTATTTGGCCCTGTACATTGGTTAGTATAATCACAGATCCGTTTTGCAGGTTATCTACTTGCCAGTTATCATTTGAGGGATTAGGGTATACGCGAATGGTATTTTTTTTTAATTGCTGTACTCCTAATGTAGTATCTTCCGATATTGTTCCTACTTTATTTAATATCCAGTTATTGGGATCAATTGCAATACTATCTATAGTTTTATCCCATGTAAAATTATATAATTGCGAAGCCTCATCGTTATATACTCTCACTACAGTATCACCCGATGATGAGCTAAGTTGTATTTCTAATGGAGTGGCAAACAGCTTTGTGACTGATGGGTCTGAAGCAGTTTGATTTAATTGGAGTGTTACATTACTACCTTTTTGATTCCACTTAATAGAAAAGGTCGGATACCCTTGTCCATATATCCACTGGTTAAAGAATGTATCCAGGTTTTGTCCATAAACAGATTCGGCCATTTTTTTCAGGCTGTCTGTATTGGCAAGACCAAATGCATATTGTTGCTGGTAGTTCTTCAGCACTTGAAAAAACATACTGTCGTTAGGAGCTATAAAGCGTAGCATATGCACCACTGCAGCCCCTTTATAATAAGTAAGTCTTATATCAAATACTCGGCTGGTATTATTGGTATCAGTTACATATACACTGCCATTAGTGTAACTCAGCACATTATTATACCGCACTGTCCGGTAATCGTATGCAGCAGCCTTGCTCCAGAAGTGCTCTACAAAAAGCTGTTCTGTATAAGATGCAAAACCCTCACTAAGCCATATATCTCCCCAGCTTGAATAAGTAACGTGATCGCCAAACCATTGGTGTCCCAATTCATGTGCTATCAATGGTGTTTCAGTCACACCTATTGTCGTCATAGTTTGGTTTTCCATTCCTCCATTCAGATTAGAAAAACACATGCCATATTTTTCTTTATAAAAAGGGTATCTGCCATATAAGGTAGACAGATAATTAACCATCATACCCACACTGTCAAAATTTGCTTTATAGGCCGGAACAAAAGTTGTAGTATCAAAAAAGAAATTTTGTATGAGCATTGAGTCTGTGCTGCCCGTAAAGTGCATATAAGATGAGTAGTCTCTATATGGAGCTACTGCGACTGAAAGCAGGTAATAGTCTATTGGGTAGCGGGTCTTCCATTGGTATTGTATATGGCTGCTGTCTATTGTTACTACTTTTTGCAATAACCCGTTACTACCTGCTTCAGTTCCTGTTGGTATGGTCACCCAAATATCTGCCGAATCTATTTTGTCTGTTAATGATTGCTTGCTTGGCCACCAATCAGATGCTGTATATGGATCGCTTAATGTATATAGTATTTGTGTACCTGATGGAAAATTAGCTTGCACTAATCCTAAGCCAAATAGACCTGTGCCGCTGGCAGGCTCACCATGATAAAAAATCTCGGCGTTAAAAACAGAGCCATAACTCAATGGGGTGGATAACACTACGCTTCTCACTGTTCCGCTTGTCGTTACTGTAGATAATACTCCATTCAGCTTTAACGAATCAATGGTTAAATCATTATTCAGCTCAAAAACATATTTGGTAAGGGATGAGTTTGTTACACGCGCCCTGGTGGTAACGTCTCCTGTAATAGTGGTAGATATATTAGTCAGGTTTAAGTTGAATTTTACATATTGCACATCATAATCGTTTTCAGCAATATCAGCAAGCGTTGTCTTTGCTAACCTTTGTGCTAAAGCATGCTTTTCTTTGGTATAATCCCCCGCATAAACGTTTATCGATATAAAAAGTAAGAGTAGTATGTATAGTAGTTTTTTCTGATTCATATCCCAAGTTAATGAAATCTTTGTTGTAACTATTTTCAGGTGTATTTTGATCCTTGTCCCTTCATACATTACAAATATAACATTGTATTTGTTTTGCATTCCAAATTGGATATATTTGGTCATGGCGCAAACATCAATGTTACTCGAAGGCTTTGAAAAGCACGAGATAAAGGATATAAACAACAAAAAAATTATCCTGAAAAATTTAACTGTGCCCGAATCTTGCAAAGCTTCCGATTTTATTATTCATATTACTTCCAGCAATGGAGATCGTGTACCATTTCTTCATTATTTCAAACCTTCTTTAGATCCCAATAACTCCAACGTTTTGATCATTGATAGAGAAATTTCAGTATCTCACAGCATGCAGTTGTTCATTCAGGTAAAACCCAAAAACAAAAACCTGGGAAGTCAGATAGAAGCAACTCTTAATTACGAAATTGTATAAGCCATATTACTTTTCACATTTCCCCTATTTTTTAAATAAATATTATCTTTAACATATACACCATCTCTCGTTAACATCCGCCCTTTTAAGATTCTTCATTTTTTTAATCATTAAATGATGTGCTATGAATCGTATTTATGCGGTATTGTTAATGCTATTATGCGCTTTGCAGCTCTGTGCGCAACCATCTGTCTTTATTTCTAAAGGCGTTGGTGGTGGCGGAGCATTATTTTTCCCAAGAATTAATCCTGCTAACGATAATGAATTTTATGTAGCCTGCGATATGAGCGAAATGTTTCACTCTACCGATTATGGTAATAGCTACTCTGAGATACATTTTACAAAACTGCCTGCCATGAATGTATCTACCTATGAGTTTACTAACGATTCCGAAATAGCATACAGCAATTATAATGATGGGAATAATGGATATCCTGTAAAGACTACTGATGGTGGCAACACATGGACACTTCTTTCAGGTTATGATCTTAGCCAGGGCCAGGTATATGCTATGAAGGCTAATTATAACAACCCCTCACAGATATTGGTGAACTCTTATGGTGGCATTTATATCAGCAATGATAAGGGAGCAACTTTTAATGTTGTAAAAAATGCTGCCAATATGGGCGTTGGCATCATCATGGGAGGCGTATTTTTCGACAGCAATAAAATTTATATTGGCACTAATGAAGGCATTATTTATTCTACCGATGGTGGCGTATCCTTCCACATAATGGCAACTACAGGAATACCTTCCGGAGAAGTGATATGGAGCTTTGCAGGAGCAAAATCAGGTAGCAATACCCGCTTTGTTTGTATCACCGGCGATAATTCAGATACATACAATGGATTAATGCCGGAAGATTATTACAGTTATGCCAAAGGTGTTTACACGATGGACAATGCCGGCGGCACCTGGGCAGCTGCTTCGTCAGGAATAGACTTTACTAACGATTTTGTCATGTATGCAGCAATGGCATGGAATGACATTAACACAATTTACTTGGGTGGCAACGACAATGCTTTAGATGCAGACCTTGTGTATAAATCTACTGATGGTGGGGCCTCCTGGAATAAAGTTTTCAAAACAACAAATAATCAAAACATACAAACAGGCTGGAGTGGCTATAAAGGAGATAAGAACTGGGGATGGGGAGAAACTACTTTTGGCATTACAGTCGCTCCATATAATTCTAACAAAGTAATGTTTGGCGATTATGGTTTTATTCATCTTACTTCCGATGGTGGTAACACATGGAAACAGGCTTATGTAAGCAATTCCGATCAGCATCCTGCTAATGCCGTGACTCCAAAGCAAAAGACATATCATTCCATAGGACTCGAGAATACAAGTTGCTGGCAGGTAGATTGGCAAGGCGCCAACAATATGTTTGCAGGCTTTAGCGATATAGGAGGTATTCGCAGCACAGATAGTGGCAATACATGGGGGTTTACATACAGCGGCATGAGTGTTAATTCAGTTTATCGTATTGCCAAAAATCCTTCAGGTACTTTATTTGTTGCCACTTCTGGCATTCATGACATGTACCAAAGCACACGGTTGCGCGATGCTCAGTTAGATGCTGCAGATGGCGCAGGTGCTATTATGTACTCAACCGATAATGGTGTTAATTGGAGTAATGTTCACGCATTCGGCCACCCCGTGTTCTGGATCGCTATCGATCCTAATAACGCCGATAAGATGTATGCAAGTATAATAGATTATGGTGGAGGTGGAAGCAGCATGAAAGGAGGTATTTATGTTACCGACGATCTGAATAATTTATCAGCCAGCACTTGGACATTGCTTCCAGCACCACCGCGCACAGAAGGTCATCCCGCGTCTATTATTGTGCTGAATGATGGCAAAGTTCTATGCTCCTTTTCTGGTCGCATCAACTCCGGCGGGCAATTTACAGCAAGTTCCGGGGTGTTTCTTTACGATCCCGCTACACTTACCTGGGCTGATGTAAGTGATGTAAATATGCAATACTGGACAATGGATGTAGTGGTAGATGCAAATGATACAACACAAAATACCTGGTATGCGGGCGTATTTACAGGCTGGGGGCCTGGTGCTAATAACGGCCAGGGTGGCTTATATAGAACAACTGATCGCGGCACTTCATGGACAAAGCTTACCGACACCTTATTCACCCGTGTTACATCTGTTAGCATAAATCCTGAAAACACTTCACAGGCTTATCTTACTACTGAAACACAAGGTCTTTGGGTGAGCAATAATATAAATGCCGTCCATCCATCCTGGTCGCTTGTTTACAGCTACCCTTTCCAACATCCGGAAAGAGTTTTTTTCAATCCTTACAACCAAACTGAAATGTGGGTCACAAGTTTTGGCAACGGTCTCAAAGTGGGTAATCTGTCTACCACTAGTGTGCCTATGTTTACAAATGGGAAAAATACATTAGAGGTTTTCCCAAATCCGGCAACAAATGAAATATACATAGTGCTGCCGATAAGCAAAGCTGACGATAAATATATCCGTGTATATGATCAAAGTGGGCGGCTTGTAAGAGAAACCCCTCGGGGCGCAGGCTCAAAGACGCTGATAGACATCCATGCCTTACCACCTGGTACGTATTGGATATCATATGATAATAAAGCAGCAAAAATTGTAAAAGAATAAAAAATCCCCCCAAAGGGGGTAGAGTAGGAGAATATAAAAAATTTGAATTTTATACGAGATTCTTTTTAAAATAATAAATTTGTTCTATGAAATCCCGGATCCTGAAAAATGGTGTATTTATCGGCAAGTCATTATTATGGTCTTTGCTGCTATATGTTATTTGCATGGCAATAATTAATAAAGATGAAATTGCAGCCATTTTCAGAAATAAAAATGATATTCAAACAGCACAAGCACAAATGCCATCCGGTGGCTCTACCACTAATGCCTTGACAAATATCCCTGTTCCAAAAGTTAACTCCATCAATAAAAATTCGCTCTCATTATCCGCGGTTAAAAATATTTTTACTGTTATCTCAAAAGTAACTTCAGTACTCGCTAAATAGCCATTAACTGAAAAATAATTCTCCATCAATTACACATAAGACTATTTTTGATAAATAATTTATAGTCTATGAGAAGTATTGTAGTCTTTTGTGGCTCAGCCGATGGGTATGTGCAGGATTATAGAGAGGTCGCTTATGATTTAGGTGCTACTCTGGCAAAAAGGGACATCAGGTTAATATACGGTGGCGCTTGTATAGGTCTTATGGGCGCTGTCGCCGATGGCGTTTTAGATAATAAAGGAAAAGTAATAGGAGTAATTCCCGGCTTTTTAAGATCAAAAGAGATCGCGCACGAAGATGTGTCTGAAATGATAGTGGTGGAATCAATGCATGAGCGCAAACTAAAAATGCACGAACTTAGCGATGGTGTAATTACAATGCCGGGTGGATGGGGCACAATGGAAGAAATGTTTGAAATGCTCACCTGGGCACAGTTAGGGCTACATAACAAGCCGGTTGGCCTGCTTAATGTCAACGGTTATTATGACAGCCTCATAAGCATGATAAACAATATGACTGACGAAGGTTTTCTGAAGGAAAGTAATAGACAAATGTTATTAGTTAGCGAGTCTATAGACGACCTGCTGGAACAAATGACACAATATCAGGCACCTGAAGCACCTAAGTGGATCACAAAACAAACCACTTAATACACATACCCCAGGTGCTTTTCTTAACGTATTGTTAAGTGCTGCTAAAAAAAATTCTCATTTATTATAGGGCATCATCTTTGCACACGAGAAGATTGTTCTGAAATGTTGTTTATTCCAATACCCCTAATGATTGCTTTAACTTTAATAATATTACAGTTGGCCATACGGAGTAGAAAATCATAAATTAATTTATTGCGCTACCTTGTGGCCGCACAAATAGTATTACCCCTCTCTACTTCATTTTTACCTTTTTCAGCTCTATAAGATTCATCGGATTACTGGTAAAGCCACTTATATTATTTTGTGTAAAATGAAGTAGCTGGTCGTAAAACAATGGTATTACCGGTGCATAGCTCATAGCCAGGCTATCCATCTTCTTATACATCTTCCAGCGCATTGTATCGGGCTCATTCATGCTTTCATCATACCATCTGTCAAACATATCGTTTTTAAAACGTGAATAATTCGGTGGCGCCGGAAACTGGCTGTTAAAAAATGCCAGGTAAGTTTCGGCATCAGGATAATCTGCTATCCATTGCGCACGGAACATCATTGCCTGCGATCGGCTCATTTGCTGCTTCAGTATTGCCGGTTGCATGATTTCTACCTGCACTTTTATTCCTATATCCTGTAGTTCAGAAGCTACAAAATTCACAACGTCAGAAAAGTTATCTGGTGTATAAATATGAAGTGCAGGTATGCCATTCCCATTTGGATACCCTGCTGATTTTAATAATTGTAAAGCTTTGGCAGGGTTATAATTATATCCATAACTGTGAGAACTGTCATATCCAGGCATTCCTTCAGGTATAAAACCCCCTTCAGCCGGTATGCCTTCTCCATTCTTTAAATATGTGACGATCTTTTTTCTATCTATTGCATAATTAATGGCCTGCCTTACAAGTTTATTTTTTATAGGGTTGTTTTTTATTATAGGATTTGTTGTATCTGTTACAAAGCCGATATATTCTGTATTCAGATAAGTGCGTTTATCCAGGTGAAATTTCTTTTCATATTCTTTTTTCAACCTTCCGTTTTTAGAAAGTATCAAATCCTTAAAAGATCCATCTACACCATTTACAAAATCAATTTTTCCTTGCATGAATAAAAGAAATTCTGTTGCCTTGCTCTCATAAAAAGATATCATCACAGCATCAATATATGGATATGCGCTTCCATTGCTATCCTTCTCCCAGTAATGCGGATTTTTATAAAACACTAAAACATTCCCTTCATCCCAATAATGAAACTGAAAAGGCCCTGTGCCACATGGGTGGTTCCTAAAATCTTTCCCCCAATGTTCTGCCACTTCCTTAGGTACGATACTACAATACGGCATGCTCAGTATTTCAGGCAGGGGACGAAAAGGCTTTTTCAGTTTTATTTGAAAAACAGTATCGTTGATCGCAACAAATGGGTTGCCTGCAGCAATTTTATCATTAAATATCCAGGCGCCGGTGGAGGCAACCGCAGGATCTATAATTCTGCGAAAGCTATACACCACATCTGCCGCTGTCATTTTTCTCCCTTTTCCATCGGGAAATAACGGGTTATCGTGAAAGTAAACATCATTTCTTAAGTAAAAGGTATACGTAAGTCCATCGCTACTTACTGTCCAATGAGTTGCAAGAGAAGGTACCAGGTGCAGGTGCTCATCGGTTTCCACCAATGTATTATATAGCATATGCACTGTCCACATTACATTTATATCTTTTGCAAAAGCAGGATCAAGTGATTCAACTCCTGCAGGGAGATTTAACCTGAAGGTTTTTTTTGCTGATTTTTGTTCGGGCGATTTACAGGAAAAGGATGTAGCATAGCACCATATAATCAATACATAACCTATCCATTTGTATAAATTGTTCCGGGAAAACAAATTCATTCCGCAAATTAATTGAAATGGTCTTTAATTTTGGACAAACAATCAGATAATGGCAACTAAGCTCTCGGTGAACATTAATAAGATCGCAACATTACGTAACAGTCGCGGGGGTAATAATCCAAGTGTGGTAAAAGCAGCTATTGATTGCCAGCAATTTGGTGCAGACGGGATTACGGTACACCCCAGACCGGACGAACGCCATATTCGCTATAGTGATGTCCGCGAAATCAAATCAATTATAAAAACAGAATTTAATATAGAAGGCAACCCTCTTGAAGAAAAGTTCGTCGCGCTTGTGCTCGAAGTAAAACCAACACAGGTTACATTAGTTCCGGATGATCCCGGCCAGCTAACTTCTAATCACGGCTGGGATACTATTAAAAAAGCAGATTACCTGAAACAGATTATAACTGTTTTTAAAAATGCCGGCATACGTGTTTCGATCTTTGTAGATCCTGTTGAAGGTATGGTTGCGGCAGCAGCAGATACGGGTACTGATAGAGTAGAATTGTACACTGAAACATATGCCAGAAATTATAATTACAATAAAGAAGATGCGATAGCTGATTATATTAAAGCTGCAAATATGGCAAAGCAAAAAAATATCGGTTTAAACGCCGGTCACGACCTGGATCTTTATAATCTTCAATATTTTGCAGGCAGCATTTCTAATCTTCTTGAGGTATCTATAGGTCACGCATTGATAAGTGATGCTTTATACTACGGCCTTGAAAATGCTATTCAACTCTATAAACGTCAATTGAATATTAATTAAAGATTAAATCTAAATATTTATTTATTATATATTTTTAATAAAATATTTGTATATATTTGTATTGTAAGTTGTTTTAATAACCTTCAATACATAATTTATTTTGCCCAACATAAAATTTACTATTCATTCACAAATCGTTAACAAAAATTCAAATCTTAATACTATTTTTGTTTCCTCCTACGCAATAAGCCATATAAACAAAAAAATTAACGCACCCTATCACAACGTAAACAAATTATAACATACGAGGTTCCTTGTATGCTATAATGTTATCTCTATACAGGAACTGTTACACATAGAAGGAACATTAATAAATCTTAAACAATTAATGCATGAGGGGTTTTTTATACACACTTATGTGTATAGGAATTGGCGTGGGCTTTCCTATACTGACGAACGCACAATTAACAGCAAAATTTGGAGCAGATAATACTTCAGGTTGTTCACCTATTGTTGTAAACTTTACTGACAGCAGCACAGGAAGCCCTACTTCCTGGAGCTGGGATCTGGGTAATGGTGCTACCTCCACTTTACAAAATCCCTCGACCACTTATCTCACTGCGGGTACTTACACAGTTAAGCTAACAGTCAAATCAGGAGCAAGCAGCAGTACTTTAACAAAAACTTCCTATATCACTGTATTAGCATCTCCTACAGTAAGCTTTACCGCAAGCGATAGTACCGCAACCTGTCCACCGAAGACCATAACATTTACTAATTCTTCTACAGCGGGCACAGGCACTGCAACTTATTTATGGGATTTTGGAGACGGCACCAGCTCTACTGCTAAAAATCCCACACATACCTATACCACTTCAGGAAAGTACGATGTCTCATTGATTGTAACCAATAGTAGTGGTTGTAATAAAACCCTGACTAAAAATGGTTATATAGATATGGCAGACATACCTGCGGCAAGTTTCACGTCTGCAAATGCTAGTGCCTGCACTGCGCCTGCTACTGTAAGTTTTACTAATACCTCTACCGGTGCCACATCTTATTCATGGAATTTTGGTGATGGTTCTACATCCACATCCGCAAGTCCATCTCACAGCTATGCTTCAACAGGCACATATACAGTAAAACTTATTGCTACAAATAGTTCGGGGTGCTCTGACACATTAATATCAACCGATTTTGTAAACATAGGGAATCTGAATGCATCCTTCACTACAACCACTCCCGGTTGCTCAGGTGCGCCTGTTTCTTTTACTAATACATCAATTCCATCTTCGGCTACTAGCGCTTGGAGCTTTGGAGATGGTACTACATCAACTTCGGCTAGCCCTACCCATACTTACAGCTCATCTGGTACTTATACTGTAAGGCTAATAGAAAGACTTAGTGGTTGTGCTGATACTACCAGTACTACAATTACTGTACATCCAAGTGCAGTTGTGAGTTTTTCGGCAGCTAGCACTACCAGTTGTAAAACACCTTTTTCAGTATCTTTCACCAACAGTACAACAGGTGCCAGTTCTTATTCATGGTCTTTTGGCGATGGCAGCACTTCTACTACCACAAGTCCAACGCACAGTTATACTGCAGATGGGAATTATACAGTGAAGCTTATTGCCACAACAAGTTTTGGATGTAAAGATTCATTGACCAAGAGCAATTATATAAATATTACTCCACCTGGTTATACCATATCTGCTGATCCATCAGGTGGTTGTGTTGGAACAACTGTCAGCTTCACAACAACAGCCACATCAGCAGCATTATCCAGTTACAAATGGACTTTTGGTGACGGTGGCACTTCTACCACTTCACTTAGCCCATCACATACTTATTCTACAGCAGGCACTTATAAGGTGGTATTCTCATATACTACAACAGGAGGGTGTACTGATTCAGCTACAGTGAGTATTACTATCAATACCAAACCTACAGCCTCTTTTACAGATAGCAACAGCACAATTTGCCCACTTCATATCGTTTACTTCAAAAATACTTCAACCGGTACCTCAACCAGCTATACATGGAATTTTGGTGACGGAACGACTAGCAACATTAAAAGCCCAAATCATGAATATGGAGGTGCAGGCACTTTTACCATAACTTTAATAGCAACAAACGGGACTTGTAGTGATACGGCCACAAAGGTTAATGCAGTAACTGTATATCCTCCATCTGCTTTATTTTCCTATAAAATAGATTGTAGTAACAGACTAAAAGTAACTTTTACAAATAGTTCACTTGGCGATTCTACAACTTCTTGGTCTTTCGGCGATGGTACAACTTCCACAACTTTTAGTCCTACACATACATACACTTCCTATGGTGCAGATACTGTGTACTTAACAGTTACTGATACTAAATATGGCTGTACCAGCACCATTGTACATATTATACATCTCATACCCCCTGGAATAAGCTTCACTGCAAGCGATACAACGATTTGTAAAGGCACTCCTATTACTTTCAGCCCTCTTAATCCTTCTTTATACAATAGCTTTAGTTGGAACTTCGGGGTTAGTGGTGCAACTTCTACAAATGCTACTGCTACGTACACATATACTTCTGCCGGCTTTTACTCTGTTAAACTAACCGGTATAGATATAAATGGCTGCACTGATAGTCTGACAAAAAGCAGATATATTGAAGTTGGTGGCCCGACTCCTGCTTTCAGCGCCACTCCTGTCAATAGCTGTCCTCTGTCAAGCGTTGGTTTTACAGATGCCAGCACAGATGGTGGTATAAAGATTACAAATCGTAAATGGTATTTTGGAGACGGTGTTACAAATATCGGGAACAATACTACACCCTCACATACATACAGCAGCGTCGGCACATACGATGTGAAATTAGTTGTGATAGATACTCTTGGATGTAAAGATTCGATCTTAAAACCTGAGTACATAAAAGTTACAAAACCTACTGCTCTGTTTTCTACAATTGACACTACTTTATGCCCGGGACAAACAGCGCATTTCACCAACAATTCTGATTCTGCAAGTTCTTATTCATGGTCCTTTGGTGATGGTGGAACTTCTACAGCTTCTAATCCTTCTCATACATACGCAACAGGTGGCACTTATACTGTTACACTTGCTGTTAAAAACACTAATGGTTGTACCGATACACTTACACGTACATCTTATATAAAGGTGAATAAATTAACGGCTGCCTTTACTATGGACGATTCAACAGCTACGTGTCCTCCACTGAGCGTTACTTTTACTAATACATCTGTTGCAGCTACAAGCTATTCATGGACATTTGGTAATGGTAGTACTTCGACATTAACTAGTCCTACAACCGTATATAGCAAATCAGATAAGTATACTATAAAGTTGGTTGCAAAAAATTCCAGTGGTTGCGCAGATTCTACTACCGATACGGTATCGGTTCTGGGGCCTAAGGGTACATTCAGTTATTCTGCATCTGCAACAGGCTGCGAACCCCTTACAGTTACATTCACAGCAACCGACACGAATGCCACATCTCTCACATGGGATATGAACAATGGATTTACACATAGCACCACGGCTTCCTCATACACGTACACATATACTTCTCCAGGCACTTACGTTCCGATACTTGTGTTGAGCGATGGTTCTAAATGTAATGTAGCTATACAAGGAGCTGATACTATTAAAGTAGATGGCATAAGGGCAGATTTTACTTTTTCTCCCGATAGCATTTGTACCCCGGCAATAATACATTTTGTAGATACTGCAGATAGCTCGCTCTCTACAGTAAACACTCGCAAATGGTCATTTGGCGATGGAGGTACAAGTACCTTACACAATCCATCGCATACTTATACAACTTCCGGTTCCTATAATGTCAGACTGATTATAGGAAATGCTACAGGTTGTGTTGACACTGTGATTAAAACAGTTTATATAAATACACCGCCTACAGTAAGTGCAGGGCCTAATCAATCCATGTGCCCGGGTACTACTTCTGTAAAATTAGTTGCATCGGGAGCATCATCATATAGTTGGTACCCGTCCACCGGATTATCGTGTACCAATTGTGATAGCACTTTTGCCAATCCAACGGCTACTACTATTTATTCTGTGGTAGGTACAGATGTGCATGGCTGTGTTGATACAGCTAAAGTAACCGTAACATTATATCCAAAACCAAATGTATCGACCGATTCGTCAGTGCAGATTTGTGCGGGTAATTCCATAAAATTGTCAGCAAGCGGTGCTTCCAGTTATACGTGGTATCCCGGCACTGGTCTTTCATGCACCAGTTGTGATACTACAACAGTTACTACCACTACTACTGCCATTTATCATGTAATTGGTAAAAATTCAAACGGATGCTTAGATACTGCTGGTGTAACCGTTAATGTCAATCCGTTGCCAAACGTTGTTGCTGATTCTACTCAGTCTATCTGTAAAGGAACAAGCGCCAACCTATCCGCAAGTGGCGCATCTACTTATAGTTGGTCTCCTGCCACAGGATTGTCTTGCACTGCTTGTGCTGATCCTACTGCCTCCCCGACAACTACTACTACATATACTGTAAAAGGGACAGACTCACATGGTTGTGTTGATACAAGTAGCTTAACTATTACTGTCAATGCCGGCCCAACTGTTAGCGCAGGTCCTAACAAAAACATTTGCGCTGGCTCAGGTACTCCATTAGTTGCCACAGGTGCTACAACATATACATGGTCACCGTCTACTGGTTTGTATTGTACTAGTTGCGATAGCACTTATGCCAACCCCACTACTACTACTACTTATACTGTTATCGGAAGCAATGGGTGCCTGGATACTGCCCATATAACAGTTACAGTACATTCACTGCCTACGGTTACAACTGATTCTGCTTTATCTATATGTAACGGTACATCCGTTAAGCTAATTGGTCACGGTGCTACAACATATACTTGGTCACCATCTACGGGCCTTTCTTGTACTGGTTGCGACACCGCAACTGCTACACCAACTTCCACTACCACTTATTATGTAACAGGCACAGACGTAAATGGATGTATCGATAGCGCCAAAGCAGTTGTTACGGTTAATCCATTACCCAATGTGGTAGCAGATTCCAGCCAGTCTATTTGCAAAAACACTTCAGTGCAGTTAACCGCCAGTGGTGCCTCCACTTATAGTTGGACACCGGGCACAGACTTATCATGCACTACATGTGATAGCCCGAAAGCATCTCCAGGAAGTACAACAAAATATACTGTAACAGGTACAGACGCAAAAGGCTGTAAAGACACCAGCAGTGTTGTGATCACTGTTAACTCTTTACCTGCGACAAGTGCCGGACCTGCTAAAAATATTTGCATTGGCTCAGGAGTAGAATTGATTGGTACAGGTGCTGCCAGCTATACATGGTATCCGGCTACCTCTCTTACCTGTACGGGATGTGATAGCACGTTTGCCAATCCTTCTTCAACTACTACCTATTATCTGATTGGAACAAATGGTACCGGATGTTCAGATACCACTTCTGTAAGGGTAATTGTACACACACTCCCTGTTGTAACTGCCGATTCTGATCAAACTATCTGTTCAGGTGCTACGGCACATGTTATAGCTCATGGCGCATTGTCTTATACATGGTCTCCGGCCTCAGGGCTATCTTGTGTTACTTGCCCTAATCCAATTATCACAGCATTGAATACCACAACTTATACAGTAACAGGTACAGACTCCTTTGGCTGCACAGATACAGCGTCTCTTACTATTACTACTATTCCATTGCCAAATCTGGTTACCAGTCCGGCTCAGGGCATATGTTCCGGTAGCTCTGTGGAATTATATGTTTCCGGCGCATCCACATATAAATGGACTCCGGCGACAGGATTATCCTGCACTACATGCGACAGTACCAAAGCATCTCCAACTGCTACTACTACTTATATTGTTAAGGGTACAAATGCCAGTGGATGTTCAGATACCGGAAGTATTGTGGTAACTGTTTATCAGCCCCCAACTATAACAATTGCTCCGAATACTACTCTTTCGCTTTGTAACGACTCAAGTGTACAGTTACAGGCGAGTGGTGCCAATACTTATACATGGTCTCCTGCCACAGCGCTTTCATGTACTGCCTGTGCTACTACTGTTGCCAATCCTACCAGCAATATTACTTATACTGTCATTGGTACAGATATTCATGGCTGCTCCGCTTCTGATAAAGTGAGCATAAATGTGATACAGCATGATCCCGTTTCTGTGAGCGCAAACGATACTATTTGCCAGGGTGCATCTGTTCAGTTATCAGCAACAGGAGGCAGCGACTATGTATGGCTACCAGCCAGCGGCCTGAATAATAATTTAATTCCTGACCCATCAGCTACGCCGGAAAGCACGATCACCTACACTGCTATTATTAAACAAGGTCAATGTTTCATTGATACAGGATATGTAACAGTTGTAGTAAACCCTGTTCCTACAGTAAAGATCAGTGCTAATCAATCTGTGACAGCAGGTAGTAGTGTGCTGTTACTTGCAGAAGGTACGAACATCACCACATTTGAATGGTCTCCCGGCAACAATTTAAGCTGCTCTACATGCCCTAATCCCACAGCTACCCCTACAGAGACAACCACGTATACTGTATTCGTAACATCGGGAGCCGGCTGCACAGCTTCAGATAAAATAACGATAAATGTAGGTTGCGATAAAGGCCAGGTATTCATACCTAATACTTTCACGCCAAATGGAGATGGCGTAAATGATCGTTTCTATGTAAGTGGTAAGGGTGTTACAACGTTGAAACGGTTTAGCGTTTACGATAGATGGGGTGAATTGGTTTACGATGCTGAGAATGTTCCATTAAATAATCCGTCTATCGGATGGGATGGCACTTACAAAGGACAACCATTGAAACCGGACGTATTTGTTTATGTAATTGAAGCTACTTGTGAAACTGGACAAGCTCTAAGTTATAAAGGTGATATATCGTTGGTACGCTGATTAAAAACATTTTTAATGTAATAACGTTATGAAAAAGATTTTTTTACTTTTTTCAATATTGTGGCTATCTGGAAGTGCTGTTAATACAGTTCAGGCACAGGATATACATTTTTCCCAGTTTTATGAAAATGCCATTTTGCGCAACCCTGCGCTCACGGGTATCTTCAGTGGCGATTATAAGGCCGGCGTTAACTATCGTACACAATGGAGCAATATCTCCGTTCCATTCCAAACGGCATTAGCATCGGCAGAGTCACGTATATCCCTAAGTTCCGAAGGTGGTGACTTTCTTAGCTATGGAGTTTGCGCCGCCTACGATCGTGCAGGTAGCATTAATTTCAACAGCTTTGAAGTATATCCCGCAATCAATTACAATAAATTTCTTGAGGACAAGCACTCTTCTTATTTATCCGTAGGTTTTACTGGTGGCTATATTCAGCGTTCAGTCGATATGAATAAAATGACATTCAGCTCACAGTATATAAACGGTAGTTTCAGTTCTTCAAATCCAACAGGGGAAAATCAGCCTTTCAAAAGTGTCCAGAATTACGACCTGGGCGCAGGCATAAGCCTTAATAGTTCATTAGGAGAATATAATCAGGTAAACTATTACATAGGTGCTGCAGCTTACCATATCACAAAGCCTTCTCAAACATTCACCGGAGATAATGCCTTTATACGATTAAATACCAGGTGGAGTGGCAACTTTGGTCTCAAGTATAGTATAAATCCGCAGGTAGCATTGACGTTTCACTTCAACTACACAAACCAGGCGCCCTATCAGGAAACTATAGGTGGTGGGATGGTTAGTTGGAAAAGCATTGGCACAGCAAACAATAACAACTTTATTATATATGGTGGCTTATTTTATCGCATGCATGATGCGATGATCCCCACAGTTAAAATTGATTACCTGAATTACTCGCTTACTCTCTCTTACGATGTAAATAACTCCTCGTTAAAACCTGCAACACAAGGGGTCGGCGGTTTTGAAATTTCATTGTACATCAGGGGTTATTTCAAGAAAGCCATAAAGGCTACAGATGCAACCAAGTGCCCGCGATTTGAAGACCTCAGTAATCCGGGCTTTTAAAATTTTAGATTATACCAGACCCCCAAGGCCCGGACATCCGGGCCTTTTTTTTAATATTTTTGGATAAATGAATTGATGCAGGTTAGCTGGTAAGATTTGATAAAATATTTAGGGATTATCTGAGCCCATTTTGTCATACCTTCACTGTTCAGCTTTGGCCATTTGCATGGATAACAACGTATTCAGACATATTCCAAGTGCTTGGAAAAAGTTATCGTTTAATCGCAAACAATTGTATGTATCGAGGCAGAAATTCTGTAATTATTGGTAGTGGCAGTTATATTCCAACACGTAGGATAGCAAATGAAGATTTTATAGACAATGCTTTTTATGCTCAGGATGGTACCAGGTTACAAAAAAAGAATGAAGAGATCATTCAGCAATTTGAACAGATCACCGGCATTCAGGAAAGAAGATATGTTACTGACGACCTCATTACTTCTGACATTTCTTTTTTTGCCGCTGAAGAAGCTCTAAAATCAGCTAATATTGATCGCGAAAAACTTGATTACATTATTGTTGCTCACAATTTTGGCGACATTAGAGAAAATAGCGGAAGAAGCGAATTTGTGCCTACCCTGGCTGCAAAAGTAAAGCACCGTTTGGGTATTAGTAACCCTGCTACTATTGCTTATGACCTGCCATTTGGATGTGCCGGTTGGTTACAGGGAATGATTCAGGCAGATCATTACATTCAAAGCAAGAGTGCTAATACTGTATTGGTGATTGGAGCCGAAACACTTTCACGCATAATCGATCCGCACGACAGGGATAGCATGATCTACGCAGATGGCGCAGGGGCGGTCATCATTTCAGCTGTGGAAAGCGATGAACCGGCTGGCATCCTTGCACACTGCGCTCGGTCTTACTCCAATGATTTGGCCTATGTATTGAAAATGGGTAAATCTTCAAATCCGGATTACAAGAGTAGCAGACTGTTCTTAAAAATGCAGGGACGTAAACTTTATGAACATGCTCTGAAAATTGTTCCGGGTATAATTAAGGATTGTATTACAAAGGCTGGTTTATCTATTCAGGATATTAACAAAGTACTGATACATCAGGCTAACAACAAAATGGATGAAGCCATTCTTAAAGAATTATATGGACTCTACGATATAAAACAAGCGCCGGCTAATATCATGCCGATGACTATCTCATGGTTAGGCAATAGTTCTGTTGCAACATTACCTACTTTATATGATCTCTTTTCTAAAAGAAGGCTTGAGAATCATGTCTTGAACGAGGGAGACACAATTGTGTTCGCAGCAATTGGTGCGGGCGTCAATATCAATTCAATGGTCTATAGAAACCCTAAGCAAGGGTGACACCTTTAATAAGTTTTCAATTAAGGCTGATATTATTGATTATTGACTTCTATTTACTGTTTAATAAATTTCTGTACACTGCAACCATTGGCATTTTGAAGGTGCAGTAAATACATGCCTGTGGGCAACGTTGCAACATCAATATGTGTATCCCCATTATGCAGCAATCCTGAAATATTTGTTGCTGCACCATTAATAGAAACCATAGTATATTCTGTTTTAGTATTACGGTAGTTAGTAACTATTATTTCGTTTTGACAAATAGTTGGGTATACCCGATAACTGTTTTGTGAAAATAAATTGGGTACAGCAGCAGGTTCCGGATCAAAACGGTACACCATACCACTTAGAGGGTATAACAATAAAGCCTCATCGGTAGTATCGCCAAGCGCTCTGTTAATACTATCTATACTCGGACTTTTAGGATTTCCGGCCAGAATATAGGCATTATAATAAATATCACTGTCCACGTTATAGTTAGTGGCATATCCTATCACAGGCATATTGTATTTAAAATAGCCAGTTGTATGGCTTATCATTGATGGACCAATATGTATCTCCGCAATATTTGATGTCTCGTATAACCATATCTGCAAGTCTACAAAATCATTATAAGTTCCATCAATGCCTTGTTCAGCTGCAAATCCTGCATTATATATTTCAGCCTCAAAAATTCGGCTGCCGGGGCTGCCTGTTACTACATAGCTGATTGTTGAGCCCCCTTTATCAATAAGATTGGCATCTGTCAATATAAATCCTTCAACATTTCCGGTTGTATCAGTAGCAATAATACGGCCTGCAACAATATTAAAATTGGTTATTGTTTTTCCATCCATCACAAAAGGGAAACCTATCGGTACGGAAAATCTGTTACTATTATTCCACACTGTTGAACCATTGATACTTGTTCCTCCGCTTAAAGACGCATAGGTAGAAGTGTCAGTATACGTCAGGCCATAATGTAGCTGCGCATTTGCATTTGTAGAAAATAAGGCAATAACAATTGTGGTTGAAAGAAGTAGATTCTTCATCATAGAAATAGTTTATTGGTTTTTTACGAAATTAAATAGTTTATATCTCTTTTTAGTATTCAATAATAGTAATTAAAATATTATTCTATGTTTTCATACACTTATTTATAAAATTTCATGCTTTACTTGGGTTCCTCAAAAAAATTACTTTTTTCACCAATAGCCGTTCTAACACAATTCATTATAGATTCATGAAGGTCGGTACCCGAAGCATGTAGGGGATCGATAGCTTTTATCAATACTGTCCGCAAAGCAAAAAGCTCCTCCCTATTATATTTTTTTGATGCTTTTACCAACTCCAGCTTCATTAGTTCCTCTTGCTGGTTCTGTTTGGGATTGAAGATCTCATTTATATGGCTGCATTGGTGGCAGACACCATTCTTGTTGACCAGTGCACACCTGTGCTCAAAAATATTGGTCATAATAT
>Ga0134128_10000099_pt1 | contig 118692 bp, 98 predicted proteins | sample KB31754_FD_96462 | JGI IMG/M metagenome (GOLD analysis project Ga0134128, IMG submission 96462) | Terrestrial soil microbial communities with excess Nitrogen fertilizer from Kellogg Biological Station, Michigan, USA - KB3-175-4 | ecosystem: Environmental > Terrestrial > Soil > Unclassified ... | reverse complement strand
GCCCGTCTCCTTTAAATTTCAATACATATTTAAAGTCATCGTCAGCTTCAGCTAAAGCCGGTAACGAACCTCCTTCACGCAAAGGCGTAATATAACGTGTGACATTTACCGTGCGCAGCGAAATGCTGGTTTCCATAGATAAAGAATAAAAATCAAAGGTAGGCATAAAAACAGACATCTATTTGACAACGGATATGCAATCTACACTTAAAAACATGCAAACCATAAAAGAAATCAAACCACTCAATCAAAAACCGGCAATTGTTTTAAAAAAGTTAAAAGGAGAATTCTTTTTAGGATAATTTTGAGCGCTTTTAACCCGATTGATATCAAAATTAATAAATAGCTATATCTAACAACAAATCATATTTGGTTATACTATTTTTCTCCCTTCCCATAAAAGTAAGTCTAAAAAGAGCCTCCTTACAACGAGGCTCTTTTTTTTGCCATATTCAAAGCTATTCTTTTACTTCATTTCCTATTGTGTCACAATGGTACAGTTTAGGTTTTTTAGAAGAAGCCTTTTGTGTTGGCTCTCCGCCTTTTTTAGCGGCAATCATTTTCTGAATGATACGGGCACGTTCTTTCGTTATCTCATCACGCAGTTTGATATCTTCATTGGCATCATAATAAATAATTCCGTCTACAATTGTTTTGTCAACTTTTGCGTTTACAGATAAAGGGTTATCTGTCCATAAAACAACATCAGCTACTTTACCCACTTTTATACTGCCCACTTTATCATCTATATGCAGTATTTTTGCAGGGTTAAGCGTAGCCAGTTTCAAAGCCTGCACTTCCGTCAGCCCACCGTACTTAATACACTTGGCAGCTTCCTGATTTAGCCTGCGCCCCATTTCGGCATCATCGCTATTAATACCCGTTGTAACGCCCATTTTAGTTAAGATAGCAGCGTTATACGGAATCGCATCCATTACCTCCATTTTATAAGCCCACCAATCAGCAAAAGTTGAGGCAGCAATATTATGCGCTTTCATTTTATCGGCAACTTTATATCCCTCTAAAATATGCGTAAATGTATTGATCCTGAAATGCATACTATCGGCGACATCCATTAGCATGTTTAATTCTGACTGCACATAGGAGTGACAGGTGATGAAACGTTTATCATGTAAAATTTCAACCATGGCATCGAGATCCAGATCTCTGCGTGGCGTTACCGCATTTTTGTCTTTTGATGAGGCGGCGCCTGCCATTGTTTTTTCGTATTCTTTGGCACGAGTAAAATAATCATAATATACCTGCTCAGTGCCCATGCGTGTTTGCGGAAAACGGATCGTATTAAAATCTCCCCAATTGCTTTGCTTTACATTTTCACCCAATGCAAATTTTATAAACTGTGGCGCTTTTTCATATTTCATATCTTCAGGCGATTGTCCCCAGCGCAGCTTTATGATCTGTGATTGTCCACCAATGGGGTTAGCTGAACCATGCAGCAATTGTGCTGTTGTAACGCCACCTGCAAGCTGACGATAAATATTAATATCTTCACTATTAACAACATCGCCGATTCGGACTTCTGCTGTGGATGATTGCCCATCTTCGTTAACTCCCTCACTTATGGCAATGTGACTATGCTCGTCAATAATGCCCGCTGTGAGGTGTTTCCCTTTGGCATCAATTGTTTTTGCAAAAGCCAGCTTAGAAGCATCAATGTTTGGTGCAATACGGACGATCTTTCCTTCAACGATGTACACATCATAATCTGTTAAGATCGAATCAGCCTCATTGGTCCAAACGGTCGCATTTTTGATCAAAATAGCATCCAGGCGATTCTTAAATTTTTTGATGACATTTTCATGCGTCTCCGGGCGGCCAAAAGATAAAAACGGGTAATATACCTCACCTATAACTGGTTCACCCGATTTTTTGTCTTTTTTGTTTTTGGTACTGTCTTTTGCAACAGGCTTCAAAGCACCTGTGCGGATAAGGTTTGCATCATACCAGGCGCCTGTTGACGATTGCATTTTCCCCGAAAAAGAAGAATCCCGCGCATTGTAATTCAGGTCAAATCTATCTAAAGTAACTGTGTCTTTGTTAAAATTAAAAACCAGGTTATTGTTTTTTAAATTGATCACAAAAGTTGTTTTGGTCGTATCTTTTAAAACAATGGTAGCAGTGGGTTTGTCAACTTCCAGGCCTGCAATTTCAACTTTAAATTTGCTGTCGTTATACGACAACAAATATGCTCCACGGATATCCGGCATATTAACATCACTGTAACGGTAAGGTGTTCCGCCTACCCAGTTTTCATATATAGTAGCATCATCTTCAAAAATATTTTTTGATGTGATAATAAAATCGGCCAGCATCCCTTTTTTCAAGCTGCCCACTTTATCAGAAATACCAAGCATTTCTGCAGGAATTGTTGTCAGGCTTTTCAATGCATCTTTTTCGTGCAAGCCATATTTTATAGCCTTGCGCAGGTTTTTCAGGAATTTGGTTTTATCTTTTAAATCCGCAGTTGTAAGTGCAAAAGTTACTCCGGCTTCGTGTAAAAATTTCGCGTTGGCAGGAGCCATTTCCCAGTGCTTTAATTCTGTAAGTGTAATATTTTCTGCTTCATAGGGATCTTCTACATCAAAAGCATCCGGATAATTTAAAGGGATGATATATTTACAAAACGTTTGTTGAATATCATCCACACGCTGATATTCATCTCCCCTGCCCTTGATGATGTATTTTGTTTTAAACTCATCGCCCACTTTATCAGCACGCAATGCATTTAACTTATCGCTCACATCAAATACAGATGGCAGGGTTTGTAAAGAATTAAAGGCTTCTAAAGAAATATTATATTCTATTTTGCCTTTATTTGTGGCGTACCATTGTGCATCATAATACGTTTGCCTAAGCAAGGCAATTGCTCCCATTAAGGAAGAGGGATAATCCTGCGTGGAAGTTCCTTTGTTGAAGGAGTAAAACCCGGCGGCTTTGTCTTTTACTATAATTTCATTTTCTTTTTTTTGCGTGTTTAATAATACAACTGCGCCGCTGCCACGAACAATTCCATCTTTATTTGAAGTGAGTACCGCACCAAAGCCCAGCTTGCGCAATTCATCGGCTTTTGCTTCGTTGTTTGTAAAAATCTTGTAGGCTTCTATGTCTGCTTTTATAGCCTGGTTCCAACCGTAGGCACCTTTTATATTGCTTTCCATTTGAGGCGGACCATAGCTGCGCGGCACAGAACGTACATCAGGCATACCGTAATCGCTATAGATCTCGATAAACGAAGGATAAATGTGCTTTCCTTTCAGGTCATAAACAACAGCACTTGCAGGAATAGTTGCTTTTTCGGCAGCTTCAACCACCAAACCATCTTTAATAACTAAGGTAGCATTATTTATAATCGTGGATTCATCTACATGGAGCGTGCAATTTTTAAAGGCATAGTAACTATGCACATTATTTGGAGCGCCATTTGAAGGAAATGTTTGGGTTTGAGAAAGTAAGAAGAAGGAATTAACAGTTAAAAATGAAAGAATTATTGATTTTTTCAGCGAGATCATACAAAAAGTTTAAGTGGCTAAAATAACTAAAAAGAGGCTAAAATTTTAAAAAAGTGCTTTATGAATTATATATTAACAACCCTGCCTTTTATATGATATTTTTTTACCTTCGTTGGAAATAAAATTGCCATGCGCAAAAAAATAGAAGAAGCTTTAGATACCATTCGTCCTTATTTAGTAGCCGATGGCGGAGATGTGGAACTGATTGAAATTACAGACGACCTGATCGTGCGCGTGGAACTGAAAGGTGCCTGCCAGTCGTGCAGCATGAGTACCATGACCATGAAAGCCGGCATTGAAGAAACCATTAAGCGTGCCGTTCCGGGAATAAAAGGTGTAGAAGCCGTTAGTCCAACTATATTAAAGAATGCGTAGTTATTTTTTTGCCTTTATTGCACTTTGTTTTTCTGTAAAAGCACAAACAAAACGAGCTGAGCTCCAGGTAAAAACAGATGATAAAATTTCGGTGCATGGGTTTAGTTATTGGAAAGAGTTAAAAATAAATTCCAAAGACACTTCATTCACTTACCCGCTTCATACTAAAAACCCGGATGTGATACCTGATCTTAAGCAAGGTAATTATACTGTAACTGTAAGTTCTGTTTTCAATATACGGGTAAGCAAAAAAGTCAATCTCCAAAAAAAATCGGCACTACTAAAATTTACGGGCTTACCAGGCATGTATAAACCGGCTGCTGCAGGCGTTAACCTTTCTGAAAAAATAAAATTACAGGACACTCTGTATATTATTTATAGTACCACTAAAGATGGTGTTGAAAGTGAAAAATTAGGCCTTACTAAAACTGAGAACGGTTTTACAGCCATATTATATGAAGGATTGACAGCCAAGGTTTTCAATTATATGATGATTACGCCCAACCAGTATAAATACGTAATAGAATTTGAAACTGCACTTAGGAATAAAAATGCGCCAAAAGCTGAAACGGCTCCCGTAAAGGAAATTTACACCGTTGCTTTAAATAAAGAAATCAACACCTTCATCATACCCGAAAACAACGACGGTATAGAAAAATTAAAAGCCATTTTATTTATTGTACAGCGATAAAAAATGCCAAGAAAAGAAGAACTTTCTATAGAAGAAAGGCTTGAGCGGGCCCGTGAACTTTTTACAAAAAAGCAACAGGCAAAACAAAAAGAAATAACACGTCTTTACAGCACTAAAATCTACAAGCTGGCAAAAAAAAGTTGCATTGCCTTTTTGTGGATAGCCCAATTAATTTTTATAGACTGGGCATTGCCTTATAAAGAAATACCGGATACAATTACTACCGGGTGCCAGCCTCATAACGAGCGCTATAACAGGAGAACCACAACTAAAGAGATCAATTTGTGCATAAACACCACTCAATATAACAGAATCAACATCCTTCTTTTTGGTGGGACTCTTGAACCTGAAATAAACGACAGTGTTCTTGTGTTAAAATCATCTTTGTTACATGAAATAAAGAAATTGCAGGATATCAGCAATGACCGGGTATATATAGTAACGGATACCTTAACGTATTATATGTTGCCTGTTACAGTTATGTGCACCGTGCTTTCTATTATGTTCCTGTTTATCAGGAACATCGAAGTAAAAGTTTTTTTCTATTTTATGTTTTTCCTAAACACAGGCTGCATCATAGCGTTGATAAGTTACTTTACAGCCATACAATCGCGCTAAACTAAACACAATTAATTCTGCATTTCCACTTCGTCCATCTTACGCAAATCAATGGTGGTTTTAGTGCCACGCTGAGAGCGCTGAAGCGGTTTGAATTTTGCATTGGCAATGATCTCATGGCTCTTATACGATGTACGCGAATAAACAGTTTGCGAAAACGTATCATTAATAGCTTTCATTAAGATAATAAATTCAGCATCTGCTTGGTCAAGATCATCTTTGGTATAATTATAAATCGGGCTTTGTGTATCTATAGGATGCACAATGGTCCAGCTTAGCGGCATAAAGCTGATCTTTTTTGTTTCGAGTTCAAGCGGTAAAAAAACACGCTGGTTTGTTTTCAAGTCGTTCATAGCCAAAAAAACCTGCACTTCATTTTCAATCAATTCATTTTGCGTAGCATTGGCAATCCTGAACATAAAACCTGTAATACCTTCATAGGGCGCAATAACAGCGTGTTTTGTATAGCGTATAGTCGCTTTTGGTTTGGAAAAACGTCCGTATAAAACCCCCGTTGCCAAGGCAAATACAAGCAATCCGGTCATAGATTCTATAGCAGCAATTGTACTAACCACGGTGCCTTTCGGGTAAATAAACCCATAGCCAACAGTAGTCAACGTTTGCGCACTAAAAAAGAAAAGCTCTATAAATTTATGCGGTTCATCTACACCCGCCAAGTTGCCAAAATGCTGTGTGCCGGCCATGTAATATAAAGAAGCAAAAAATAAATTGGCAATAAAATATCCAACAAGCACCATAATAATAAAATACCGCCATTTCATATTAAGAAATGTATGGTATGGATCTATGCGGCCAAAAGAATCACCCTCAAGGCGTTTCACATTTACGCTGCCATCCTTATTTAAAAAGCGCGTGTTTTGATGGTAGTTTTTAGTACCAAAACCCAGTTCAATTTTTTTCTCTAAGACAAATTCTTTCTTATCCATCTTTTAAAAAACTTCCGAAGCTACCCTGCGCGTAGTTTCTGAGGTACCCATGGTGTAAAAATGCATACAGGGCACATTATTTTTAATTAGTTCTTTACTTTGCTGTATGGCCCATTTAATGCCCACTTCCTTTACCTGTGCATCATCTTTGCATTTTTCAATTTCTTTATAAAGATCTACGGGCATATCAATATGAAAAATTTTTGGCAACGCATTCAGTTGTTTTTTTTGTGTGATCATCTTCAAACCCGGAATGATCGGCACGTTAATTTCTGCTTCGCGACAACTTTTTACAAATTCAAAATATTTTTTATTATCAAAAAACATTTGGGTTACTATATACTCAGCACCTGCATCTACTTTGGCTTTCAGGTATTTTAAATCACTGTACATATTCGGGGCCTCAAAATGTTTTTCCGGATAACCTGCTATGCCAACACAAAAGTTAGTAGGTTCGGCATCTTTCATCTCATCATCGATGTATTTGCCATTGTTCATTCCATTAATTTGTTCTACCAGATCAAGCGCATAGTTATGCCCGCCCGGTTCTGGTACAAAAGCAGATTCTGTTTTTATCGAATCGCCCCGTAAAGCAAGCACGTTATCAATGCCTAAAAACTGAAGGTCGATCAACGCATTTTCGGTTTCTTCTTTGGTAAAACCTCCGCAAATAATGTGAGGCACAGCATCTACATTATATTTATTCATGATAGCAGCACAAATCCCTACAGTGCCCGGACGTTTACGAATGGATACTTTTTCCAGGTAACCGCCATCACGTTTTTTATATACGTATTCTTCGCGGTGATAAGTAACATCAACAAAAGCAGGCTTAAATTCCATCAAAGGATCTATTGAATCATATATAGACTGAATGCTTTTTCCTTTTAAAGGAGGAAGAATTTCTATAGAAAATAAAGTGCTTTTACTTTGCGAGATTTTGTCGATTAACTTCATATAATAAACTAAACTGTTACTTTTTTAAATTGAGTAGCAAATTTAGCAGTTATTAGTTAATAGCGAATAGAAACCGCATAACTAATTATGATTGAACAATAACTCTTCTTGTATTATGCTCTTCCCAGGCGCCAAAGCACTTTTGAGTGCGACCACAAAGCTCCTACAAAGGTTGGCTGTGTATGATACGGGAAATTAAACTCGCGGGCAGTTTCTTCTACTATTTTGGCTATTTTTTTATAATGAACATGGCAGATATTCGGAAACAAATGATGTTCTACCTGGAAGTTCAGTCCGCCTACATACCAGGAAAATAGCCTGCTTTTTTGAGCAAAATTAGCTGTTGTATATAACTGATGAACGGCCCAGTCGTTTTCAATATGCCCGGTAGTTTCGCTAGGCAAAGGGAAGTTCGCCTCTTCAACCACATGCGCCGATTGAAAGATCATAGATAACAACATACCTGCCACATAATGCATCGCAAAAATACCGATCAATATTTTCCACCAGGCTACATCCAGTACCAACATGGGGATTAAAACCACATACGCATAATACAAAGCTTTGGTAAAGATCAATAAAGCCAGTTGTTTGCCATATTTTTTATTTTGCGTTTTAAGCAAGTCCATTTTTCTGTAGCGGGCCAGCTGTATAAAATCTTTACTGGTTGACCAAGCCATGGTTAAAAAGCCATAGAAGAACCAAGCGTACAAAAATTGAAACTTATGTACTTTTTTCCGCGGTGTATGCGGAGAAAAACGTAAAAAACTCGGCCCGTCCAAATCGCCGTCATGTTCATGCACATTTGTATATGTATGATGCAATACATTGTGTTGCACTTGCCAGTTGATCGGTAAACCACCTACTAAACAAATACTGTACGACATGAACTTATTTACAGTAGGATGCTTTGAATAGCTTCCATGATTAGCGTCGTGCATTACCGATAAACCTATACCGGCCATACCAATACCCATAATGATACACAGTCCTAATAACAATAAGTTAGATTCAAATCCTCCAAAAAGAATTAAAAAATAAGGAACCAGGTAAATAGAAAACATAGCTATGGTTTTAAATACCATAGTAGCATTTCCATGCTTGGATATTTCGTTGGTTTTAAAATATTGGTCTACGCGCTGACGCAGCGTATTAATAAAAATACGTTGTGATTGTCCGAAGCGGGTTTTTAAAATATCTGCCATTTTTGTATTTGCAATTATACTACAAAGATACGCTTAAATTAAGCGAAAAGTATAGCTCATTTGTGGTATTAAATTGGTGTGTTAAATAACGAGTTTCGTCTATTATCTCATCATTCACATCATTATTCTTAAGTCCTGAATTTCAAATCTAATGCCTAAATTTACAGCATGATCTACGAATTCAACGGATATAAACCTGTTATCCATCCCAGTTCTTTTATACATCCGCAGGCATGCGTAACCGGCAATGTTATTATCGGGAAAGATGTATATGTAGGGCCCGGTGCTGCTATACGTGGCGATTGGGGGCAAATTATTATAGAAGACGGCTGCAACGTACAAGAAAATTGCACCGTTCATATGTTTCCCGGTGTTACTACTCTACTGAAAGAAGCTGCGCATATAGGACACGGAGCCATCATTCATGGTGGCACAATAGGCAAAAACGTTTTAGTTGGTATGAATGCCGTTGTTATGGATAATGTTGAAATTGGCGATAACTGCGTTATCGGAGCATTAACCTTTGTACCCGCCAATACCATTATTGAAGCACGAAAAGTGGTAGTAGGCAATCCGGCCAAAGTTATAAAAGATGTAAGCGATGAAATGATTGCCTGGAAAACGCAGGGCACAAAACTATACCAGCAATTACCCTCACAACTGTATGCTACATTAAAGCCCTGCGAGCCTTTAACAGAAATAGAAGAAAACAGGCCGCAACAACAGACTGTTTACAAAACCTGGAATCAAACTAAATAATAAATTTTCGGGCGTTTCGGTTGATTACAACCGCCGGGCTTTACACTGCAATCCCTAACGTAATTAGAACATTACAACTATTTTAAGAACTTACACATATAACGACTAAATTTACCGCTTAATTAATTTAGTTTGAAAGAAGATAACCACATATTTGGCATACATGCCGTTATTGAAGCTATTAAAGCTGGCAAAGAGATCGACAAAATACTTATCCAGCGTGGCCTGGCAGGGCAGTTATTTAACGACCTGAGAAAAGTTTTGCAGGGAACCGATATTCCTTACCAAATGGTTCCTCCCGAAAAAATAAACCGCATTACTAAAAAAAACCACCAGGGAGTTATTGCTTTTGTTTGCGAGATAGAATATTTTAAAGCAGAGGATGTTTTACACAAAGTTTTTTCTGAAGGAAAAACGCCTTTGGTTTTAATTTTAGATAAAATTACCGACGTGCGAAATTTCGGAGCAATTGCCCGTACAGCGGCCTGTACAGGTGTTGATATGATCATTGTTCCTCAACGTGGATCAGCGCAATTAAATGCCGATGCTATAAAGACTTCGGCAGGCGCATTGCACACCATACCTGTTTGCCGCGAGTACAATTTAAAAGACACCATTACTTTTTTAAAGGAAAGTGGTCTACAGATCATTGCCTGCCATGAGAAAACAACTAAATTGATTTATGATGTAGATTTTACCGTGCCTACCGCTATTATAATGGGCTCGGAAGATGTAGGTATTTCTGCAGAATATGTAAAACTATGTAACGATGCGGTAAAAATACCTATGCAGGGCAGTATTTCATCCTTAAATGTATCCGTGGCCACGGGGGTGGTGCTTTACGAAATAATACGCCAGCGCATTTAAGCGGCCCTACGTTTATTGGCCTGTATCTGTTGCATTTGCCTTTGCTGCTTTTCGCGCTGCTTTTTGTCGTGCTTTGCTTTAAATACCAAAAACAACACCACAGAAACTACAAATAAAGCTCCAATGCCAATCTCACCGTACAATTCGCTTTGTTTGGCTTGCGCTGCTTCTTCTTCGGCTGTTAGCTGCTCGGCAAAACTTATAACAGGACACGCCACTATAAACAAGAAGGCTATCACCCATTTGCTTATGTTTTCAAAAAATGATTTCATGTCGGTATATTTTAATTATATAGTAAAATTAAGTCATTCTATCGGAAATAAAAAGACTTTTATCGAATTTAATCAACAGTTGGTTTTTAATAAAAAAGCTGTATATTTGTACTCGAAAATATTAAAAGAATAGAGGGGGCTACTAAGTCCCCTCTTTGTTTAGAGATGATTAGCGAGCAAACCATACAAAAATTAGTAGAAGAAAAAATCAAGGGAAGCCCTGTGTTTTTGGTTGGTGTAAAGGTAAAACCGGCCAATAAAATTGAGGTGTATGTTGACGAACCGAATCACATTTCTATTGAAAAATGTATAGAGATCAGCAAACATATTGAAGCTAATTTAGATAGAGACGTAGAAGATTTTGAACTGGTTGTTTCTTCTCCGGGCATTGATGAGGCTTTTACCGTGCTTCCGCAATACCAGAAATATTATGGTAAACAGGTTGGCGTAGTTAAAAAGGATGGAAGCAAAGTTATCGGATCGTTGGCAAATGCAGACGAAAAAACCGTTACCATCGAAATAAAAACAACCGAACGAAAACAAATTGGCAAAGGCAAGCAAACAGTTATTAATAACGTAACAATAGATTTAGATAAAATAAAAGAAACCAAATTAATTTTACCATTTTAATCATAAACAAAAAAAAGTATCATGCAGTCTGTTAATCTAATCGAGTCGTTTTCCGATTTTAAGGAAATAAAAAACATCGACAAAGCAACCTTAATGAGCATTATTGATGACGTGTTTCGCAGCATGATCATCAAAAAATACGGCACCGATAAAAACTTCGATATTATCGTAAACCCGGATAAAGGTGATGTGGAGATGTATAAAAACCGCACTATCGTTGACGACGAATTTGCTGAAGACAGCTTTGAGTATGATGTAAACAAGCACATCAGCTTAACTGAAGCACGTAAAATTGACGACAGCTTTGATATTGGCGAAGAGGTTACAGAGCCTGTAAATATGGAAGAATTCGGGCGCCGCTCGGTTTTATCTCTACGTCAAAACTTGGTGCAAAAAGTATTAGAACTTGAGAAAAACGAAATTTATAACAAATATAAAGAACGTGTTGGCGAAGTAATTACTGCCGAAGTTTACCAGGTTTGGAAAAAAGAAATCATGATGGTAGATGATGAAGGAAATGAATTGATCCTTCCCCGCACCGAGCAAATTCCTACCGACTTCTTTAAAAAAGGAGATACTGTAAAAGCGGTGGTTTTAAAAGTTGATATGAAAAATGCAACGCCGGTAATTTTGCTTTCACGTACATCGCCTGTCTTTTTAGAGCGTTTATTTGAAACCGAAGTTCCTGAAATTGCAGATGGATTAATTACCATCAAAAAAATTGTCCGCGAACCGGGCGAGCGTGCTAAAGTAGCCGTAGAATCTTACGACGAGCGTATCGATCCGGTTGGAGCTTGCGTAGGTATGAAAGGTTCCCGTATCCACGGCATCGTTCGTGAGTTGAAAAATGAAAACATAGATGTAATCAACTTTACAAGCAACGCACAGTTATTGATCCAGCGTGCATTAAGCCCTGCAAAAATCACCAACATTACATTGGATGATGAGAACATGCGCGCGCAGGTTTACTTAAAACCGGATCAGATTTCATTAGCTATTGGAAAAGGCGGTTTCAATATTAAATTAGCCGGTAAATTAACTGGATACGAATTAGATGTTTATCGCGAAGCAGAAGAAGAAGAGGTGTACGACGAAGAAGACGTTGACTTGGAAGAATTCTCTGACGAGATTGAAGCCGCTGTTATCAACGAGTTAAAATCAATTGGCTGCGATACAGCAAAAGATGTGCTTAAACTTACACCGGATGAATTAGTACGCCGTACTAAAATCGATGTTGACACCATTGAAGAAGTAATTGCCATCTTATCATCCGAGTTTGACACAGAAGAGCAAGAAGAAGATTAAACGTGCAAAAAATGAATTAAAATTTTAGCACACATAGCGCAAATTAAAACAATAAGTAAGCAAGGAAAATTAAAAATATGTCAGAAACCAAAACAGTACGATTAAGTAAACTTGCAAGCGAGGTTGGTGTCTCTGTGGCTACCATTGCTGATTTCCTGTCTTCAAAAGGCCATAAGGTTGATGCAAAAAACCTGAATGCTAAATTAGGCGAGGTTGAATATAACCTGGTTATGCAACAATTTCAGGGCGACAAAAACGCCAAGAAACAAGCACAACAAGTAGGGCAAATTATCCGCGAAAAAAAGGAGAGCATTACTTTAGATGAAACAAAATCAGCTATTAAAAAGAAAGATGATTTTGAAGAAGATATCGTAATAAAAGATATGTCGGTTTCTTCTACTTCCAAAGTATTGGAATCATTACGTTCGGAACAAAAACAGCGTATTGCCGAAGAAACTGAAAAAGCCGCTAAGAAAGCAGAAGCTGAGAAAAAAACGGCTGCTGAAAAGGCTCCTGAAGCACCTGCTACACCTGCTGTTGAAGCCAAAGAAGAAAAGAATATTGGCGTAAAAATTATTTCTAAAATAGATCTGTCGGCTTTAAATTCAAAAACAAAGCCTGATAAAAAATCTAAAAAAGATAAAGAAGCAGAAGCTGCCGCTGAAAATGTAAAGAAAGAAGAAGCTAAAAAAACAGCTGGAGCACGCAAAAAAACGAAAGAAGAAGAAACCGTTGCCGAAAAACCGGTTGAAGAAGTTAAACCGGAAACACCCGGAGAACCAGAATCGGAAGCTCCTAAAGAAGATTTTTTAGCAACTACTTTTAAAAAATTAGAAGGGCCTAAAATATTAGGTACAATGGTATTGCCGGTTGAGAAAAAACCTACGCCGGGCAATTTCCATAACGAAAAGAAAAAACGCAAACGTATTGTTCAAAAACCGGGCAGCTTAAGTAAAGATGAGATCAGCAAGGTTGGTAAAGAACAAACACAAATTGCACGTCAGAAATTTAAAGACAGGGCAACTACCAACAATGCTGCTAAACGCGAGCCTAAGCCGGCTCTTACAGATGAAGAGATCCAGGCACAGATCAAAGAAACCTTAGCACGTTTAAGCGGAGGCGGTAAGAAATCCAATGCGGCAAAATACCGTAAAGAGAAACGCGGAGAAATTCGTGAACGTATTGCCGAAGAACAAGAGCAAATTGAAGCAGATAAAAAAATATTAAAAGTTACTGAATTCGTTTCTGCCAATCAATTGGCACAAATGATGAACGTACCGGTTACCAAAGTAATTTCTACCTGTATGAGCCTTGGTTTATTTGTATCGATCAACCAACGTATCGACGCTGAAACCATTGCCATTGTTGCCGAAGAGTTTGGCTTTAAAACCGAATTCGTTTCTGCTGAAGCTGTTGAAGTAATTGAAGAAAAAGAAGAAGAAAAACCGGAAGATTTAGTTTCTCGTCCGCCGATTGTTACTATCATGGGTCACGTAGATCATGGTAAAACATCGTTGCTGGATTATATTCGTAAAGCAAATGTAGTGGCCGGTGAGGCCGGTGGTATCACACAACACATTGGCAGCTATAACGTAAAATTAGACAGCGGAAAATCTATTACCTTCTTAGATACTCCTGGTCACGAGGCATTTACCGCTATGCGTGCCCGTGGTGCTCAGATTACAGACATCGTAATTATCGTTGTTGCGGCAGACGACAGTGTGATGCCTCAAACAAAAGAGGCTATTAACCATGCTCAGGCTGCAGGCGTACCGATGATCATTGCTATCAATAAAATTGATAAACCGGGTGCAAACCCAAATAAGATACGTGAAGATTTAGCGCAGTTAAACATTTTAGTTGAAGAATGGGGCGGTAAATACCAGTCCCAGGAAATATCTGCTAAAACCGGTTTAAATGTGGAACTTTTATTGGAAAAAATCGTTTTAGAAACAGAAATTCTAGACCTGAAAGCTAATCCAAAAGTTAAAGCTTCTGGTTCTGTAATAGAAGCGAAACTAGACAAAGGACGCGGACACGTTTCTGATATCATTGTTCAAAAAGGAACTTTACGTGTTGGCGATATTATTGTGGCAGGTGGCTTTAGCGGCCGCGTAAAAGCAATGACCAACGAACGTGGTTTACCTATCAAAGAAGCAGGCCCTTCTATTCCGTTGCAATTATTAGGCTTGAACGGTTCTCCTACAGCAGGCGATAAATTTAATGTGATGACCGATGAGCGTGAAGCACGTGATTTGGCTAACAAGCGCCTGCAATTACAACGCGAACAAGGTATCCGTACACAAAAACACATTACACTTGATGAGATCGGAAGGCGTTTGGCAATAGGCGATTTTAAAGAGCTGAATGTAATTGTTAAAGGAGATGTGGACGGTTCTATCGAGGCATTATCCGATTCATTATTAAAACTTTCTACGCAAAAAATTGCCATCAACATCATACATAAATCGGTTGGTGCAATCAGTGAGAATGATGTCATGTTAGCTTCGGCATCAAACGCCATCATTGTAGGCTTCCAGGTTCGTCCGACTACAAATGCACGCAAATTAGCTGAAACCGAAGAGATCGATATTCGTTTATATTCTATCATTTACCAGGCCATCGACGAGATCAAAGCAGCGATGGAAGGTATGTTAGCGCCTGAATTTGTAGAGAAAATTGTTTGTAACATCGAGATCAGGGAAGTATTTAACATCACTAAAGTGGGTACGATTGCCGGTTGTTATGTGCTTGACGGTAAAGTAACCCGTCAGACCAAAGTACGTGTTATACGCGATGGCATTGTGTTGCACAGCGGCGGCTTAGGCTCGTTAAAACGCTTCAAAGATGATGTAAAAGAAGTTGCTTCAGGTTACGAATGCGGATTAAATATTGATGGTTACGACGATATTAAAGTTGGCGATATCATTGAAGGATATGATATGGTGGAAGTAAAAGCCAAACTATAATTCTGAATTTTTAATACCAAACAAGTGAGTCAAGATACAGCAGAAAAAAAAAATCTGGCGGCCTTAGAGCTTAACTACGGCAAAATTTTAAAAGAAGTTGGCGAAGATACTGAACGTGAAGGCCTATTAAAAACGCCACACCGCGCAGCCAAAGCACTTAATTTTTTGACCAAAGGATATGATGAAAATCCGGCAGAAATATTACGATCTGCCATGTTTAAGGAAGAATACAGCCAAATGGTGGTTGTGAAGGACATCGAAATTTACAGCCTTTGCGAACACCACATGCTGCCTTTTTTTGGTAAAGCACACATAGCCTATATTCCAAACGGACATATTGTAGGATTAAGCAAATTGCCTCGTGTAGTAGATGCTTTTGCACGCCGCTTACAGGTGCAAGAGCGTTTAACCAACGAAGTGCGCGATTGTATACAAAATACATTAAAGCCCCTGGGTGTTGCCGTTGTAATTGAATGCAGCCACTTATGCATGCAAATGCGTGGTGTGCAAAAACAAAATTCGGTGACGACTACTTCTGCATTTACTGGCGAGTTTTTAAAGGATACTACACGTAAAGAATTTATCAGTCTAATTTCTTCGAGGTTGCATTAATTTCTTTTTGAGAACCCTGTCGGAGTTATAAAAAATTCATTCAAAAAAATTAATACGTATTTGATGGTCACATATTGTGGCCATTTTTCTTTTAAACAAAGCCCCTACCCTATTTCACAATAAAATAAAATCAATTAAAAAAACCGTAAATTTGGTTCCTCATCAACAACAAAACCAAATGAAAAAAATTATCATAACCTCCAAGGCACCATCGCCAATTGGTCCGTATAGCCAGGCAGTTTTAGCAGGTAATACGCTTTATATTTCAGGTCAAATTGCATTAGACCTGCAAACAAACAAGCTGATCAAAGGCAGCATAAAAGATGAAACCCGTTGCATTATGGAATACATCCGCGCTATTTTGGAAGAAGCCGGAATGACCTTCGACAACGTGGTTAAAACCACCATCTTTTTAAAAGACATGAATAATTTTGTGCAGGTAAATGAGGCTTACGGTTCTTTTTTTACAAAAGAATTTCCGGCACGTGCCACCATTGAAGCGCCACGCTTGCCAAAAGATGCCAATGTTGAAATTTGCATGGAAGCCATTAAATAACTATTACAAAAAATCAGACAGATCAATTGCAGCCACGCTATTTTTTACACCTTGCCTATAACGGAAAAAACTATCATGGTTGGCAATTTCAGCTTAATACACCTTTAACTATTCAGCAAATACTGCAGGAAAAACTAAGTTTACTTTTTCACGAAAAAATCACTTTAGTTGGTTGCGGAAGAACCGATACAGGCGTACACGCTAAAGAGTATTACGCTCATTTTGATTCGGGTAAAGAAGATATTATCAGCAATAAACAACAATGGCTTTTTAAAATGAACCACTGCATCCCAAAAGACATTGCGCTTATTAATATACTTTCGGTGCAAAATAATGCCAATGCGCGTTTTAGCGCCACTGCACGTACTTATAAATATTACATTCATCAGGTTCCTAATCCTTTTACAAATGATTTTTCTGCTTATATATATGGCGATATTGATGTAGACTTGATGAACCAGGCTGCCGAGATCATTAAGCATACAAAAGATTTTACCAGCTTTACCAAAGTAAACAACAGCCATGCAAACCACATCTGCCAGATCATGGAGTGCCATTGGGTGCAGGAAAACGAGAATATTATTTTCACCGTTAAAGCCAATCGCTTTTTGCGAAATATGGTTCGGGCATTGGTAGGAACCATGCTGGAAGTTGGCACTAAAAAGATCACGCTAAAAGATTTTGAAGAAATTATTTTATCGCAGGACAGAAGCAGCGCCGGTAAATCCATCACAGGTAAAGGCCTGCATTTGGTTGCGATAGATTATCCCTCAACTATTTTTATATAAGATGGATAACGAGAAAAAAAATAAACAAAGTTTCGACTGGAAATTGCTGAGCCGCATTTTTAGTTTCATAAAGCCATACATTGGTAAATTTTATGTTGCGGTAGCTATTACCATTTTGCTGGCCGGCCTAACCATCGCGCGCCCTTTACTGGTAAAAAAAATATTAGATGATTATGTTTCTTCTAAAAATGTAGAAATGATCACCATCTTTTCGGGTATTATTTTATCCGCTCTTTTATTGGAAGCCACGCTTCAATTAAGCAACACTATCCTTACTGCCACTATCGGGCAAAGAATTATTAAAGACCTTCGCACCAAACTTTTCAAACACGTTCTTTCTTTTAAAAATTCGTATTTTGATACTACGCCCATCGGTACGCTTGTAACCCGCTCTGTATCAGATGTAGAGGCTTTAGCGGATGTTTTCTCACAAGGCTTTATCGTTATTATGGGCGATATGCTTAGCCTGCTGGTATTTCTGATTTCTATGTTTATTGTTAGCTGGCAACTCACGCTGGTTGTTTTAATAACCATCCCGATGCTGTTAATTGCAACTCGTTTTTTTCAGAAGGGCGTAAAAAGCACCTTCAATCAAGTTAGAAATGCAGTCGCTCTTTTAAACAATTTTGTGCAAGAACATATACAGGGCATGCAGGTTGTACAGCTTTTTAATCGCCAGGAAAAAGAGTATAAAAAATTTACAGATATAAATGAGCAGCATAAAGCAGCAAATATAAAATCGGTTTGGTACTATTCTATTTTCTTCCCTGTTGTAGAAATACTTTCATCGCTTGCTATTGCTTTGATCATTTTTTATAGCGGTATCAGTTCACATTACTTTAATGTAACTGCGGGCGATATTACTTTTTTTATCATGCTTACGGGTATGATGTTCAGGCCTATCCGGATGATGGCTGACAGGCTAAACACACTGCAAATGGGCATGGTTTCGGCTGAGCGTGTATTTAAATTGTTAGACACTAATGAAGCCATTGAAAACACCGGAAATTTAATTCAGCACTTGAACGGAAAAGTAGAATTTAAAAATGTATGGTTTTCTTATAACAAGGCTAACGATGTGTTGAAAGATATTTCTTTTACAGTAAATCCCGGTGATACTGTGGCTTTGGTAGGTGCTACAGGATCTGGCAAATCAACCATCATGAATTTAATGGGCCGGTATTACGAAATTTACAAAGGAGAAATTTTGTTTGATGATATTCCTCAAAACAATTTTGATGTGGATTTTTTACGCTCACAAATCTCGGTGGTGTTACAGGATGTTTTTCTTTTTTCAGATTCCATAAAAAATAATATTTCCTTATACAGCAAAGCCATCACCGATGAAGAAATTGTTGAAGCGGCAAAATATATTGGCGCTCACCAATTCATTATGCAACTGCCCGATGGCTATGATTTTAATGTGCGAGAACGTGGAAGCATGCTATCAACCGGACAACGGCAAATGATTGCGTTTTTACGGGCTTACGTACATAAACCTTCCATCCTGGTATTAGATGAAGCTACTTCTTCCATCGATACTGAAACCGAACAATTGATACAATCAGCTACTGAAAAAATCACAAAAGGCCGCACTTCTTTTATCATCGCGCATCGCCTGGCCACTATACAAAAGGCCTCTTGCATTATGGTCATTGAAAACGGAAAGATTATTGAAGCAGGCACGTTACAGGAACTTCTTAAAAAAGACGGACACTTTAAAAGCCTCTATGAACACCAATTTTCTGAAGTCTTAAGCTAATTCATATGTAAGGTTTATGTAAGTTTTTTTCATAAATTTGATAAAAATTTATACTACATTTATTCCATATGGTTAAAAACATTTTTCTTACAATATGCCTGCTTTTAATTTGCGTTTATAGTAAGGCTCAAATCAGCAATGAATTGAAAACCGATCTTCAAAAATCGCTGAATGAAAACGAAAAAAAATTATTAGATCAGGCCGACAAATTTTATAAAGACCAGGAATATATAGCTTCACTTTCCATTTATGATTCCCTTCAAAAAAAACAAACTACTGAAAATTTATATCTTGTTTATTTAATAGGCACCTGTCAGTGTTACGATTCCTATTATTTTTCTAAAGCAGAAGAAAATATAAAAGCGGCTTCCCCCATAAAAAATAAATTATTTGATTATGAGTTTTATTTAGGGAAAGCCTATGCCAATAACGATAAATATCTAGATGCAATTACTCAGTTTGAGCTTTACAAAAAAAACCCATTACCTGATACTGTAAGCGTTTTGGTTGACAGACAAATACAAATTTGCCGAAACGCTTTAGAGCAACAATCAAAATCTTCAATAGCAACCATTATTAATATTGGCCCACCGGTAAATACAGCGGCGTCAGAATATTCACCACTTTTGCCCGGCAATGAAAATTTTATGGTTTTTACGTATTGCGGTGTAAAATCTAAAGGCGGCAAACAAAAATTTCCGGGTAAATCAGACGATAAAGGCACTTATTTTGAAGATGTTTTTATGGCGCAGAAAAAAGATTCACTTACCTGGGAAGCTCCTCAGCCTATTGACGCCATTAATAGCACCGGGAATGATGCGCCGCTTTGTTTAAGTCACGATGGACAAAAGCTTTATCTTTTCCGTAATGTAGGCACAGGCAACGGAGATATTTTTGTGAGTTATTTAAAAGGCACGCAATGGGGTATACCTGAACGATTAAGAGGCATTAACTCTAATTTTTGGGAAGGAAGTATTTGTTTTTCTCCCGATGAAAAATTCGCGTACTTCTCAAGCGAGCGCCCCGGCGGAATAGGCGGCCGCGATATATGGTTTGCACAACGCTTACCCGATGGAAGCTATGGAAATGCAAAAAATTTAGGCTCAACCATCAATACCTTATTTGATGAAGATGCCCCTTTTATTACTGCCGATGGAAAGACGATGTTCTTTAGTTCTACGGGACATAACTCAACCGGAGGTTATGATATTTTCAGGTCTGATCTTAAAAATGGCAAGTGGACAACTCCTTACAATATCGGCAAGCCTGTTAATACAAACCAGGATGATAAATATTATTGGGTATCTGCCGACCAGGAACGTGGTTATTATTCTTCCGAAAGAAAGGGTGGTTTTGGCCAGCAGGATATCTACCTGGTGCGTCCGGCTGTTTTTGCCAAGCCTTCTGCTTTGGTTGTGCTTAGCGGAATTGTTTATGCAGACGATAAACCTGTGGAAGCTGAAATAAAGATCAAAGCCAAGCGCGGAAGAAAAGATTTTTCAGGTACTTTTTCTTCCAATGCTGCAACCGGTGAATATTTATTGAATATCCCATCCGGAAACGATTTTGAAGTTAAGTACACATACAAAGATATCACGCTTACTAAAAGCATTTCAACAGTTACACTTGATTCTTTTGCAACCCTTCGTGCAGATGCCAATTTATATTCTGCCGACTACCTGGCTAAACTTAAAATAGATTCTTCTCAAACAAAATCAGATGCAGGAAAACTAGGCATGAGCTATGATGATTTCCTGGCTAAGTACGGAAATATGGTGCCCGACAGCGTAATTTTTAAAGTACAGGTAGGAGCTTATCGTTTTGTAGAGAATTTCAATTTTTCTAAACTCTTGCAACTGCCTGCCGTACGCCGCCAGGCTTATGCAGACGGCATCACACGCTTTACGCTGGGAGAATTTAAAACATTGAAAGAAGCCGACGACATGTGCAAACAGGCAAAAAAAATCGCCATCAAAGATGCTTTCGTTATCGCGCTTTACCGCAATAAACGTCTGCCTTTAGACGAATTAATAAAAGGCGATTTCTTTAAAAAACAGTAAGTTTATGCACGCATTGCAGGCAGGCAAAGCCAATTGGCAATGATGAGAAATAACTTATCGCACATGAAATTTAAAGTAAAAAAATTCGCTAAGCTTTCTGTAAACGAATTGTATGACCTGCTCTACCTGCGTCAGCAAATATTTGTTGTAGAACAAAACTGCATTTACCTGGATGCCGATGGTGTAGACAAAGAATGCCTGCATCTATTAGGCCTGGTAAATAAAAAAATAGTAGCATACGCACGCATTATCCCTGCAGGAATTACGTATACCACACCGTCCATTGGCAGAGTAGTCATTGATGAAAAATACCGTGGCAAAAAATACGCTTATAAATTAATGCAGAAAGCCATAGAGCTAACTGTTCAGAAAATGAAAGCAAAAAAAATAACCATATCGGCACAACTATACTTAAAAGACTTTTACGAGAAGCTGGGATTTAAAACAGTAGGCGACGTTTACCTAGATTGCGACCTGCCACACCTTAAAATGGTTTTGAATAAACCTTCAGTAAAATAGCAAGTCTACTACCGTATCAAATTAACCTGTCCGTGAAAATTAACGTGCTTGCCAAATATATCGTAAGCAGTTCCTTTATACACATAAGTATCTGATGGTGCCGGCGCACCGTTTTTACTGCCGTCCCAAACTTTATTAATATTATCCAGTTTGGTTACCAATAAACCCCAGCGATCATAAATATACATTTCAAACTTATTCACAAACGTGCCCTCAGCAGCAAAGCCTTCATTAAGCCCGTCGCCATTTGGTGTAAACGCATTCGGTATATATAAGGTGATATAATCTTTTACCACAATATGTTCTACCACCGTATCCTTACATCCATTTACGCTAACATAATAATATGTTGCTGTATAGTCTCCGTATTTCGGAAACACATAACTAAACGGATTAGACGTTATAGGTGTTTTTACAAGCCCTGAGCTATCTAATATATAAGCCGAACTTACGTTCCATCCGGTATTAGCTGATATAGTTAAGTCAATCAAATTTTCAGCGTCTATTTCTCCGGCAGGACTGGTTGTAAATTGTGATGTAAGCACATCATTTTGATTGACAATTGTCGTAGAAGCAGAAGTGCTGCAAAGATTAGCATCAACCAAATTAACTGAATACGCACCAGCCTTTAAACTATCTACCACCTGTGTATAAGCGGCGGCTGGTAATGTTGTCCATGTATAAGTGTAAGGCGCCAACCCATTAGCAATTACGCTTGCTGTACCTACCCCTTGGTTACATAGATCAGGAGTGGTTTGTATACTTGCCGTAATGGGTGCCGGTTGGGCAACTGTAACGTTTGCCGATCCCACACAACCGTTATTATCTGTTACAGCCACCGTATAATCTCCTGCAGGAAGATTCGTAGCTACCGAATTTGTTTGCCCAGTAGGCGTCCACGCATATGCCGTAAACGTGCTTGCCCCAGCATTTGTAATGTTTACACTTGCCATACCATCTGATGAGCCAAAACATTTTGTTAGTGTAGATGTAGCCACCGGAACCCAGGTAAATCCTGTCGACTGAACAGTTCCGAAAGGGATGCCAGTCGTTATGCTGCAATTATTTGCATCTACAACAAGAACAGAGTAAGTGCCCTGTGCCAGGTTAACAGCTACCGAACCTGTTTGCACCGGGCTCGTAACCCATGTAGTGTTATAAGGCGCTGTGCCTCCACTTAAAATGCTCACAGTTGCACTACCAACCGAACCTGTACAAATAGTAGGCGACGTATTCACAGTAGCCGTTATAGGTGCCGGGTTTGTCAGCGTAACCGACGTTGTAGCCGTACAACCATTATTATCGCTTATAGAAACAACATAACTTCCTGCTGCAAGAATGGCAGCCGTTACACTGCTTGTTTGCACAGGCGTAGTTGCCCAGTTATAACTAAATGTATTCGTTCCCGGGTTATTTATGGTTACAGTAGCTGTTCCGTCTGAAGACCCGTCGCATTTTGGATTTGTACCGGTGGCGCTGGCAGTCCAGTTAAAGCCCTGCGTACTTACACTACCGGTAGCAGTTGCCGTACAGGTGTTAGCATCAGAAATAAGCACAGAATATGTACCCTGTGCCAAATTGTTTATGGTTTGTGTTATTTCAGTAGTAGACCATACATACCCAAAAGGCGCTGTGCCGCCACTGGTAACAGAAGCTGTAGCCACACCTATAGAAGCTGTGCATGTTGTTGGCGATGTGGTTACCGTGGCTACAATAGCAGGTGGATCGACTAAAGTCACTGTGGTAGATCCGCTGCAACCTGCATTATCCGTTATATTAATTGAATAAGTACCCGCGGCAAGGCTTGCTGTAGTAGTAGCTGTATTTTGAGTTGGAGTGCTTGTCCATGTATAGGTATACGGGCCTGTGCCGCCACTAAGGGCTACACCCGCACTTCCGTTAGTCCCATTAGGGCAAGATGGATTTTGAATGCTTGTTGTAAAACTAAAAACAGATCCCGTTGAAGGAACCACTGCAATTACTGTTTGTGTAATTAAACCACAACCCGATTGCAGGCCAACCAAACAACTGTAAGTACCGGCCGCCAGGTTAGTAATGGTAGGCGTGGTTGCATTCCCCGGAAGCCATTGATATGTAGGAGTACCCGTATAGTTAGTAACCGTTGTAGTGGCCGACCCCGTATTGCCACAGTTGGCTGCCGTAACGCTGGTACTTACTGTAGGTGTATTAGCACAGCTGATGGAATTCCCCTGTATAAACACCCCTGAATCATAGATCCCGTCGTTCGCATCAGCTATGGCAATTTCCATGTGATAGCTGGTACACGGAGATACAGAAGTGACCGATGTTATCGGTATCGTATAACCGGGGTACGAAATATCATTATTAGGCGTAGTATAATTATTATGAAAATATTGCGGATTGGTGGGAGTAACATCATTTACATTATTGATAGAAACCGGAACCCCATTAGGTAAGGTAGCTATATTATACCCGTTATAGGCTGCTCCGCCCGGGTTGGCACCTGTAAGAAATATCCCAAACGCATCATTCACACTATTTACATAAGTCGGGTATTCCTGCGACGCAAAAACAAACGTAATGCTAAGGCTGTTGCAAATAGGCACAAAATCAAAAGCCACTAAACACACGTCATTTATAGCGCCCGAAGAAATGTTGGTAAGGTTAACATCATTATAAGTAGTGCTGAAATCGGTACCTGTTGTTGCACTGGTTCCCGGCAAAGCATTTACCACATCACCGGTTGATAAGATAATTCCGTTTGTAAGCCCTAAATTACTGCCTGCATATGAAAAAGTACCCGATGCGGCTCCGTTACAGTTTATCGTAGCATTAGATACAATTACACCGCTGCCGGCAAGGGTTTGTGCAAGTGTAGTAGCAACCGAGTTGGTATTAACAGAAAGTTGAGAAAAACAGCTTAATTGCGTCAATATCAAAACAATCAATAACGAAAACCTTTTTTTCATATAGAATTAATATTATAGTAAACTTAAGGAAATATTTTAATTTAACAATAAATGTTAAAATACCAAGACTCTTAAATAGGCGTAAGCATAGAATAATGCGGAGAAAAAAAGTCATGCTTTAGCCCCGAAACCCTGTTATAAAATTCCCGATAAGCATTATAAAAGTCCGACCTCGGGTTATAAAAGTCCCGTTTAGCATTAACCTCTAAGGATATGTGTACAACCAATTACAATATCAGCAAATTCACTAACATACTCCCCACACAAGGCTAACAAAAAAGCCTTGAAATTTTGCTTTGATTTGTTACATTTGTTGCACAAGATAATTGCACATGAAAAACTGGACCAAAGCCGAAATATTAGACGTATATAACAAACCCTTATTAGAATTAGTTTACGAAGCAGCCACTGTACACCGCCAGTTTCACAAAGCAGGAGAAGTGCAGATAAGCTCTTTATTATCCATAAAAACAGGCGGATGCAGCGAAGACTGCGCATATTGCCCGCAGGCAGCACGATATCACACCGATATAAAAGTGCACAAATTAATGAGTATCGATGAGGTGAATACAGCTTCTGAAAGAGCTAAAAATGCAGGTGCATCCCGTATGTGCTTAGGCGCAGCATGGCGCGAAGTACGCGATAACAAAGATTTCGACAAAGTGCTGGAAATGGTAAAGACTATCAATTCCAAAGAAATGGAAGTATGCTGCACACTGGGTATGCTGACCGAAGAACAGGCTAAAAAACTGGCCGACGCAGGCCTTTATGCATATAATCATAACATCGATACATCAGAAGAATTTTATGGCGACGTGATTACAACCCGTACTTACGAAGACCGTTTAAATACCATTAAAAATGTTCGTAAAGCAGGCATGACTGTATGTTCTGGCGGAATCATCGGAATGGGCGAAAGCGTAGAAGACCGCATCGGTATGCTGTTTACCCTAACCAACTTAACACCTCAACCCGAGTCAGTACCTATTAATGGCTTAGTGCCGGTAGAAGGCACCCCACTTGAAAACCAGGAACAAGTACCTGTTTGGGATATGGTTCGCATGATCGCCACTACACGTATTGTAATGCCGCATACTTCAGTCCGTTTATCAGCAGGCAGGTTAAGCATGAGCATGGAAGCACAGGCCCTTTGCTTTATGGCCGGTGCAAGCTCTATTTTTGCAGGCGATAAATTATTAACCACGCCAAATCCTGCGTTTAATGAGGATATGGATATGTTCAATATTTTAGGCCTTACTCCTAAAGCTGCTTTTTCTGAAAAGAAAGTGCTGGCTTAGTAATTGGTGATGAACCGTTTTCCTAAAAAACTTTTATCATTACTGGATAAAAGAAGATCTGATAATAATTTTCGCACGCTTTCTTTACCGGATAAAAATCTTGTTGATTTCAGCAGCAATGATTATTTAGGTTTTTCTAAAAACCCTGAACTAAGGGTTTTAAAAGACCCTATTCTAAAAGAATACCAAATAGAACAACAAGGCTCCACAGGATCCCGCCTTATTACAGGCAACAGCCCTATTCATACAGATTGTGAGAAACAAACAGCAGCATTTCATAACGCAGAAAAAGCTTTGTTATTTAATTCCGGTTACGACGCCAATTTGGGTGTTCTATCATCTGTTCCCCAACGTGGCGATATAGTTCTATATGATGAACTTTGTCACGCTTCCATTATAGACGGCATCCGCCTAAGCTTCGCCAAACCCTATAAATTCAGGCATAACGACACTATTCACCTGCAAGAGCTTTTAGGCAAAAACAAAGATGCCGGAAATATATATGTTGTCACCGAATCGGTTTTCTCGATGGATGGAGATTGTGCTTTACTAAAAGAAATCTCTGCTATATGTAAAACACATCAGGCTTATTTAATAGTCGATGAAGCCCATGCTATTGGTGTTTATGGGAAACAAGGTCGGGGGCTTTGTAATGAACTTGGCATAGAACGAGATTGCTTTGCACGCATATACACTTTTGGAAAAGCTATGGGCGCCCACGGAGCTATTGTTGCATGCAGTAATGAATTGTATGACTATCTTTTGAACTTTGCACGTTCACTCATTTACACTACAGCCTTACCGGCGTCAAGCGCAGCTTTAATCATGGCTTCTTACCGTTTACTACAAAGCACAGATAGAATAAAAATCCTGCAAAAAAATGTAATAGCATTCAATCATCTTACAGGATCCTTTACAAATAAAATACAAAGCACAAGCGCCATTCACTGCTTCTTAATTGAAGGAAATGAGCAGGTCATCCACGCTTCCAAACAACTTATCGCTAAAGGATTTGACATACGCGCCATAAAAAGCCCCACGGTTAAAACCGGTGCAGAACGCCTCCGCATTTGCCTTCATGCCACCAACACCAAACAAGAGCTAGTGGCATTAACAGAAATTTTACAACTATTAACTACACAAAACAATAAAGGCGCTTAGGCGCCTTTATTGTTTATTTATAATTGTGTGATGTTACCTGATTAACGTAACCTGGCCTCTTTGAGTATGCGTTTTGCCGTTGTAGTCTTTAAATGTAATGCTGTACACATAAATATCCTGGCCTAATGCAACCCCGTTTTTACTTCCATCCCAGCCGGTATTTAGATCGCTGGTTTCAAACAAACGTTGTCCCCAACGGTCATAGATGTCCATTTTGTAACCAATGTTATTGTCGGCTAATCCAAAGCCATCCGGTTTAAACTGCTCATTCCTTCCGTCGCCATTAGGTGTAAAAGCAGCAGGAACATAAAGCGCATAGGCTCCGGTAATACTTAGATCCAGGGTATAAACATCTTTACATTTAAATGGTGTTGTAGCTGTTAACTGGATAAGATAATGCCCCGGGTCATCAAAATTATGGCTGGTATTTTTGCTCGAACTGGTATCCAATCCTGCAATATCCCACGCCCATGTGCAATTAGCGGGAGTTGTCGTATTCGTAAAATCTACATGCGGTGCTAAAATATCTGTGGTTGCCGGGTTAGCATAAAAACTTGCTGTCGGTTTTGGATGTACAGTAACAGAATCTACATGAGTAGTAGAATCTTTACAACCATTTGCATCGGTATAAACCACTTTTGGAGAGTATAAACCCGCTACCGTATAGATGTGAGATGTATTTTGAGAGGTTGATGTTTGCCCGTCAGAAAAATACCACATATAACTACCCGTTGTTGTTGCCGGCACAACCGTTGATGAGAACCAGATCGGCGTGCTCGGTGCACAACCTTCCGTCGTATCTGTTATAAAAGTAATTTTCGGATTATTAAGTACCTGCATTTGTGCCGTTGAGCTATCTGCGCAAGGAGTACCTGCATTTACCACATATTTTATAGTTACGTATGGATTTGTTACACCCGTTGTATACGGAGAGAAAGTACCATTGCTACTAACTCCCGGCCCGCTCCAGGTTCCTCCGGGAGTAGTTGGGCGCAACTGTATATTTCCATCTGTTAAACAGAAAATAGAATCCGGTACAAAAAACTTAGCCGTGTTAAACGTATCCACCTTATAAACCATTGTATCTGTAACAACGCACTGACCTCCTGCTGTCAGGATCAGGGTATACGTACCTACACCTGCGTTATGAGGATTAAAGTTTGCCGATCCAAAGCCATTATTACCTGTTAGGCCCGACGAGCCGTTAACAACCGACCAAAACGCAGGTTCCGAGACGGGGCTATGCGTAGTATTATCTATAAACGTGGCATTAATCGGGACTGAAGTTGTGCTTGTACAAAATAATGAGTCTCTATTGGGGACTATAGAAAAAGGCTGAACTACATTTAGTGTAAACGTATCTTTTTTGAAACAACCTCCGTAATTTGAGGTAGTTGTTAAAGTATACTGCGTTGTTGAAGTAGGCTGTATGGTAGTTGTTCCGGCCGCATTTAAACCCGGAGCCAAAACGCCTGTATTAGGGTTTAGGTTATAACTATACATAGCAGGAGTAGCAACAGCGCTGCACCATCCAAAAGTAGCCACAGGGCGCATTTGAATAGGATAAGACACATAATAAGCAGAAGTGCTGGTGCTTAAATTACAAGTTGGGTTTACGTCGCTCACAATTGTTAAAGACGAATAATTGCTTGTATTTGTGCAACTTACCAAACCGTTGGTTGTGTAACTATACGTGCCCGGCACCTCAAAACAGACGTCTACAATCAGGTTGGAAGATCCATCCCATGAATAAGGCTGTGAAAAAGGATAGGTATTCATACCTGTTGTAATGTTGGCGCTAGCGTTGCTATAAACGTTGGTGAGTCCCGTTATCAAAGATGTTTGATCAGACAATGCTGTAAATGTGCTTTGTCCCGAACATCCTACTGAAATATTAAAATTAGGATAAGAAGTTATCGTACCATTTAAGTTGGTAAGATTAAAAGCTATACTGCTTAGATTACCCGCGTTAATCCCCGCGGCGATCAATTCGGTAGCCGTGTAAATATACTGTGCACGCATTTTAGTATAGTAATTACCATAAGGTGTTGGGTATTGATAACCGCTTGGTGTTACTGTATTGCTTGGCCCGCATGTAAACAGAGTTGGATTTGTGCAAGGTATATTGCTGGTTTGACATTGCGTTGGAGGAGCTGAGTTAAACGTAAAGGTTAACAATGCACTTTCCCCGTTACATAAAGTGGTAGGAGCCACCGAAATATTTACCGGAACCGGTATCGTATCAATCCTGAATACATCGCTGTAAAAGCAGGTTCCGTCAAATGCTGCAACTGTATAAGAGCCATACGCTAAGCCGGATAAAGGAATGGATGTAGCTGTTGAAGCCGGGTATGAATTGCTGAATGCAGGCCCTACGATACTGTAATTATAAGGCGGTAATGCAGTTGTGCTTAAATTAATGGTAGCTTGTCCTGTTGGAGGATAATTAAATTGCCCGTATATATTGTCTGAACATACATTTTGGCTAACCACATGGCTTAATGTGCCCCCAGAAACCTGGGTTAAAGTGATCAGCATAGAATCTCTGCAGCCGCTACTGTTATAGGTCACAGCATAAGTTTGCCCGTTTGAAGCACCGGTTGCCAATAAAGTATCATTTGTAGCACCTGCAATAGGTGCTCCACCCGGAGCATACCATTGTATACCGGTACTGCCTGCAGGAGCCGTTAAATAAGCTGCGCTTCCGCAAAAATTCTTGGTTTGGGTAAGCATTATAGGAGGCGCAATACCTACAACTACAGTAGTATCATGGCTGCCGCAGCTGGCTGTCGTAGATGCAACGTGTACAGAATAGGTTCCCGGGTTTAAGCCATTCACTTGCTGGGTATTACCCACACTTTGCCCGAGTGAGTTTAACCAGGCATATGTATAATTCCCCGTAGGGCTACCCGACCCGGTAACACTGGCCGTACCGCTGTTACCACCCGGACAACTCGGGGTGCTATTAGTATATAAAATGCTTATTTGAGAATATTGCAAGATAGCCTGCATAGTTGTTGTACAACCGTTTGCCGACACTGCCTGAACATAATACGTATCACCTAAATTACCGTTTTGTACGATTAAGGTATCTGATGTACCCTGAGGCGCAGGAATAGCTGTAGTTTGGCTATTTGGGCCATACCATTGATAGCTGACATAACCCGCAGGACCAATTACCTGTTGGGTGTTAACACCCTGACACATATTTACAAGTGCCACTGCAGGGCTGCAGGTAGCATCAATATAAGCATATCCCCAATGTCCACCATAGATACAATCAGCTGTTTGGAATGTTATGGTTACGTTTTGACCTACATAAGTTGTTAAGTCAACTCCAACCATTGTCCAATCTTTATAATAAATATCATAATACCAGTTTGGATCAGGCACTCCGGGCGCGGTATAACCATCCTGCCACGAAGGAGGACTGTTAAAACTGTTGTATTGTGCTGCCCTGTGAAATGTTGGGTCTGTAGAAACTAAAGTTGCATCCACCTGATATTGACCACAACCGGCAATAAGGTTACCATTTTGATCGGTCATCGTAACCTTAAAAAACGGTTGCTCGCCTGCTAAGTGACCACCATCGTATAGAACTACAGCATATGCATATGTAAATTGCGAGTTTTGGCTGGTTACATTCATTACATAAGATAATTCTTCTGTTTCATAGTTAGGGTTTGCATTACCTAAACGGCAGGTTACCCCACCACCGGTTGGCGGCACAAAAGGAATATCCGATAAGTGATTTGGATAACCAATTGCTATAGAATCCCAACCGATGCAATTTGTAGGAGGGTTATTAACGGTTGGCGGTATTGTAAGAATTGTTTGTCTTGGAGTTGGAGTTACAAAATTTGAATACGGCTGCGCTGGATTATTAGTTCCATTTGTAACAATTCCGGGAGTCCAGCTGGGGGTAAATGTGTTCCAGTTTGTACCAGCCATATTATTGTAAGTTCCACCGGTCCAGTTAGAAAAGTTCATGCTGGAGAAATCTGCATTAACACAATAAGAGCTATAAGGGCTTGGGTTTAGATTAATAATAGTTTTATTGGCACTACTTGAAATGCCGTAGGGTATATTAGCATTGATAACATGCGTTCCCTGTGTTTTTTTAGATAAAACATACATCCTCTCTAAAGAGTTATAGTATTCCAGCTGCTCAAAGGGCCTTTGGCTTTTTTGAAGAGCCTTTTGCCACGCAACAGTCTTATCAAAGCCGGCTAATTCAGCATCTGTATAATGCTGTTGCGGCTTTTGATTTCCATTAACAGGTTTTTGTTGCCCAAAGACCAAAAAACCGGCAAGCAGAAATGTTAAAATGTATATATTTTTCATCACTAAAATAATTTAATGTAAATATAATAATAAATTTTTTTTAATGCGCAACTTAGTTACGGTTTTTTCGAAACAATAACGGTTAATAATGATTAAATAATTGTTGTATTCAACTGTTAAAATTGCAGTTATACCTCTTTTTTAATCGCTCGTCTTAAGTTTAGGTTAATTAATGGGTTTTTATGCTTGAGTACACTTTGTCTGCTATTTTATCTAATTTTAACATATTTATTTCTTCAGAGTATCCTGAAGAATACGGATACTTTCCGCTGCCCAATTTAATAGAGCAGTTTTTTGAAGTGGGGTCAATTCTGCGTTTTTATGCATGATTAGATATGAATTCATGGGCATTTCACCTTCATTGACCTGTTCTATCATCTCTTCCAGTTTATGTTTCTTCCTGCGCAACTTATATGTATTGAATTCAGAGAAATTAAGTTCATCTTTCCCTTCATTCACATGATGTGCCAACCAGCCTGCAACGGGCTGAATATTTGAATACCAGGGGTATTCGGTATGATTTGAATGGCAATCATAACAAGATGTTTCTAAAATGCCTTTTATCTCGGGAGAAACATTCACTGCATGCGTAATATCATTTGGAGAATCGGTACTTCCTGTATTCTTTTCAGGCCGGATAAATTGTATTAATACCAGGATGATTAATATAGCAATCAACACTCTTCGTTTCCTGGTCATAATTTTAAATTAAGCCAGTTCAGGGCATTTTTACTTAATAATTTTTCCCGGATAAGTTTACTTTCAATATGTTGTTTGATCAATTTGCCCGGCACGTTTTCTCCCAGTGGGAAAGGGTAATCGCTTCCCAGGGCCACAAAATCTTCACCCATAACATCTACCAAAAAATCCAATGCTTTTGGTGAGTGGACTAAAGAATCCACGTAAAACTTACCTTTAAAATTATTGGGATGAACCGGGTTATCTATCGCAACCAAATCAGGCCTGCAATCATAACCATGCGCTATCCGGCCTTGTGTAAAAGGGAAAGAGCCTCCACCATGCGCAAAAGCCACCCGCAGTTTTTTATATTTTTCAAAAATGCCGCCCAACAACATGGAGCAGATAGCCCGCGAAGTTTCGGCAGGCATGCCAACCAGCCACGGAAGCCAGTATTTTTGCATATTCTGCTCGCCCATCATTTCCCAGGGGTGAACAAATATGCACATATCCAATGCCTCGCAGGCTTCAAAAAAACGATGGTATTGATCTTCGTTCAGGTTTTGTTGATTAACATTGCTTCCAATTTGTACACCTACCAAACCAATCTTTTTGCAACGTTCTAATTCTTTTATTGATAAATCGATGTCCTGTAAAGGAACTGTTCCTAAGCCGATAAATCTTTTCGGGTTTAAGTTGATAACTTCTGCAATATGATCGTTCAGAAATCTAGCGATCTCTAAGCCGTCCTGCGGTTTTGCCCAGTAATTAAACAATACCGGGATGGTGGATAAAACCTGCATATCTACGCCATGTACATCACATTCCTCAATGCGTTTTTCGCCGCTCCAGCAATTGCTTTCTATCTCCCTGAAAAATTTGGTTCCTTTCATCATACGGGCGCAACAAGGTTTATGATGTTCAAGGCGGGTGAATTCTCCATAGCCGAATTTTTTACTCCAGTTGGGTAAATTTTCAGGCAAAATATGGGTGTGAATATCTATGGTTAGCATGGATGCTAAGGTAATTAAGAATTTAAAATGTAGAATTAAAAATAAATAATGATTTAAAAAATGCGTTAGGGATTGTAACGAAAATCCTTTTGCTGTAATCGGCAAAAGATTGAAGTGAAAAGCCCGCAGCCGCAGAAGATTTCTCACATTTGTTCGAAATGACAAAGCGGCGCAACGCCCAAAAAGATTGCTTCGTTCTTTGCAATGGAGAGAAATTATTTTTCTTGTTGAAATACTTTCTTGGCTGTGGTAATGGCAACTGCGTTGTATTTTTTTTCGAGGTAACTCATTATTTTTTCAACCGTTTGACGCGAATTTTCATCCAACACATTTACATCTTTTGCAAACACTTCGGTTAAAGCTAAATTGTTGATCTCTTTTATTTTTTGAGGTATTTCTCCAAAGGCAAGTTCAACGGTGCGCTCATGCAAAATGCCTGCAAAATCAGCGGTTTTCTGAGCAATGATCGATTCGCAGATTTTAATTTCTTTTTTTCGTAAAGAAACATTTTGCTTTGCCTGCTTTTTGATATCGGTAATAGAAATATAATCTATGTTATGTTTTTTTACTACCTGCGGATGCACATCAACAGGCACAGCCAGATCAATAATTATTTTTTTATCGCGGTCGTTTTGCACAAGCTGTTTATACACTTCGCTTGTAATTAAATTTTCGCTTGATCCTGTGCAGGTAATTAACACATCAAATCCTTTGGTGTAATTTTTTAATTGCGATAAGCTATAGGCTTCTGCACCAAGCTCTTTAGCAAGCTCGACAGCTTTTGGCAAGGAACGGTTGAAGACAGTAAACGTAGAAAAATGATGTTTTTTTAAATACTTGGCCATAGTGGCATTGGTTTGTCCCGCGCCAATAAATACGCAACGCGCATTATCCTTTATGTTTTTTTCTTTTAATAAACGATATGCCAGCGACATAACCGAAACGGGGTTTTTGGCAATGCCTGTTTCGGTAAAAATTTGTTTGGCGGTTTCAACGGTGTGCCTTGATAACAAACGCATAAAATCGCCTGTCAGGCCATATTCATTGCACTTTTCATATGCCTGCCTGAATTGCGTAATGATTTCACGCTCGCCAACCACCAAAGAATCTAAAGAAGACGCCACGCATAAAATGTGGTTAACGGCTTCACTTCCTGCGAAAATTTTAGCATAAGTCGCTAATTTTTTTACTTCGGTTTTTTTAAGATCGCTGTTTAGCAACGAGAATAGATCGCTTAAAAAGGCTTTGTTTACGGGCTTTTGCGTAGTAAATAAAAATTCAACGCGGTTGCAGGTTGAAAGGTATACCAGTTCTTTTAAATGAAGAGCCGTTTTGATTTTAGTGAGAATGTTTTTGACAAAAGCGTCATCAGCATGAAGCCTGCCAATTTCTTTCAGCGAAAATTTTTTATGTGTAACAGCTACGGTGTAAAAATACTCTTGCTTCATACGCTCGCTCAAATATCCTGTTTAAAGGCAAATTATTTGTCATTACAATGTCATACTACATAGAAATTAGACTTATTATAAATATGCTTCGACAAATTAATTAAATTACGAACTATCTTTTTATCAGGTAAATTGCTCTATTCCCTGCAATGACATAATTTAAAATTACAGTATATTCGCACACTTATTTAAAACTATGTCGCTATCAACCGCCGAAGAAATAAAACGCCGCCGCACCTTTGCCATCATTGCTCACCCCGATGCCGGTAAAACTACGCTTACCGAAAAGCTTTTATTATTTGGAGGCGCTATACAGATTGCAGGCGCTGTAAAATCCAATAAAATTAAAAAGGGTACTGCTTCCGATTTTTTGGAGATAGAGCAACAACGTGGTATCTCGGTTTCTACCTCTGTGATGGCCTTTGAATTTAAGGGTAAAGAAGTTAATATTTTAGATACTCCCGGCCACGAAGATTTTGCCGAAGATACTTATCGCACGCTTACTGCCGTTGACAGCGTTATCATGGTTATCGACTGCGTAAAAGGAGTTGAACCTCAAACCCGCAAACTGCTTGAAGTTTGCCGCATGCGCAAAACGCCCGTGATTGTTTTTGTAAATAAAATGGATCGCGAAGGGCGTGACGCATTCGACCTGATGGACGAATTAGAAAAGGAATTAAAAATAAAAGTCCGCCCGCTTAGCTGGCCTATTGGTATTGGAAAAACGTTTAAAGGTGTTTATAATGTATACGAAAAATCACTGAACCTTTTTACCAGCGACGAAAAACAAACGGTTGCTGATTCGGTTGAGATCAAAGAATTTAACAAAGATAATTTACGCAACTATTTAAGCGAAGATTTTACAGATACTTTATTGTCGGATATAGAAGTTGTTGAAACGGTTTACCCTGAATTTAAAAGTGCAGATTATTTAAATGGAGATATCTGCCCAGTGTTTTTCGGTTCTGCCGTTAATAATTTTGGTGTACGGGAATTGCTGAATTGCTTTACCGATATTGCTCCGTATCCTTTGCCACGTGAGACAAACGAACGAATGATCGATCCGTTCGAACCAAAATTTACTGGGTTTATCTTCAAAATATTTGCCAATATAGATCCGCGTCACAGAGACAGGATTGCTTTTTTACGCATATGCTCCGGTAAGTTTGAACGCAACAAATACTATTTCCATAACCGTGAAAAGAAAGAAATGCGTTTCTCGAACCCGACAGCATTTTTAGCACAAAGCAAATCAGTTATTGACGAAGCATTTCCGGGAGATATTATCGGTTTATACGATAGTGGCAACTTTAAGATAGGCGATACGCTAAGCGAAGGAGAATTGCTTCATTTTAAAGGCATTCCAAGCTTTTCGCCTGAGTTGTTTAAGTATGTTGTGAATATGGATCCGATGAAGACCAAACAACTGCAAAAAGGCCTTGAGCAATTAACTGATGAAGGTGTTGCACAGTTATTCACAAAAAAACAAGACGGACGTAAAATACTGGGAACTGTTGGTGCGCTTCAGTTTGAGGTGTTGCAACACAGGTTAAAAAGCGAGTATAATGCATCTTGCGGATTTGAGCCTATACAATTATACAAAGCCTGCTGGATAAAATGCGACGATAAAAAAGCGCTGGATAAGTTCATGGCAGAAAAAAATAATTACATAGCGTATGATAAAGAACAACGCCCTGTATTTTTAGCCGAATCTGCCTGGCTGTTGCAAATGGCCCAAGAGAAATACCCGGATATAGAATTCTTCTTTAAGAGTGAATTTTAATTATCCTCGTACTAATGTACGTGTTGTCCCCCGTTTATGGAGTAGTTAGCTCCTGTGATAAAGCTTGATTTATCGGATGCCAGGAAGGACACCAAATGTGCTACCTCTTCTGTCCCACCAAGCCTGCCCATAGGCACTTGTGAAACAATTTGATTTAATACCTTTTCAGGAACTGCCATAACCATATCGGTTGCAATATAACCCGGTGAAATCGTGTTTACCGTAATGCCATATTTAGCCACTTCCATAGCCAAACTTTTCGTAAACCCATGCATACCCGCTTTGGCAGCACTGTAATTGGTTTGTCCAAATTGCCCGCGCTGCCCGTTAACAGACGATATATTTATGATACGCCCGAATTTTCTATCAATCATTCCTTGCAAAACATTACGGGTGCAATTAAACACGCTGGTAAGGTTAGTGCTTATAACAGCATCCCAATCGTCTTTGGTCATATTGATCAGGCGCATATCGCGCGTTATGCCTGCATTATTTACTAAAGTATCTATAGGGCCAATATCTGTTTCAATTTTTTTGACCATCTCAGCCGTACTATCAAAATCACTTACATCGCCGTGAAATAATTCGACATGGCAATTATCTTTTTTCATTTCGGCAAGCCAGGGTTCTGATTTTTCTTTGCTGCGATAATTACCAACTACATGGTAACCGTCTTCATACATTTTTTTGCACATAGCTGTGCCTAAACCACCTGTTGCGCCTGTTACTAAAACAACGCGTTTGTTTTGCTTATCCATCTCAGTAATTCTTTTAGTAGAATGAAATTACTGTTTTCGGATGATATATTCAACTTTTTGGGGTGATATTTGTGTTATTTTACTGTCAACAATAGATGAAGAAACAGTTACTTTAAGTTTTTCGTTTTGATTTGTGATTTGCTTTAGATCGACAGAAGCTTTTAAGAAAGAAGCATTCAGGCTATCGAATAATTTATAAGGAGCCGTTATGGTAACGCTTACAAATGCCGGAAAGGTCTTTACACTGGTGTTTGCCGGTGGATTTACAACTTTTACAGGAAGTTGAATTGTTTTTTGGGCATATTCATCCAGGTTGATTTGCAATACTACCTTTTGATTTGACAGAGCTACCAAACCATCCAGCTCTTCCGGTAACTGAACGTTGGTTTGCTGTTCTACACGCTGGTTCAAATTATTCAGCACAATTTTCTCAGTATAAAGCGTATCAATTTTTGCCAGCGTTACACTATCTGCACTAATACTGATAAACTGGGGTGTAACTTTTATACGCTTAAAAATTCCTTGCGGAATGCTGTAATTTATCTGTACCTGCGGCTTAACGAACACCTTTTTTGTGAATGTTTTTCCGAAGATAAAATGTATGCTATCGGGTTTTACTTTTATCAGGTCTACATCTGTATTTAACAGCTTGGATAAATTGCCGATACTGTTAACCGTGCTTATGGATGCGCTTCCAAATAAGGCTTTTACATTGGTAACCTTGGTAACATCAATAGTGATTTCGCCAATTGATTTTTTAACCAGCAGCATTAAAAGTTTAGCTCCGCTGGTTTTGATATCGGCCATGATATACTGCGGTAATTTGTTCACGATACGCTTGCCAACGGGAAAATTTACAAACTTAACGGGTATGGCTACCGTGCGCGTATAGCTGCGGTTTAAAGCACTGATAAACCATAAAAACGTAGAAATTAAAAGGCATATAAAAAAAGAAAATATCCTGCGTGAAGGATATTTTCTTTGTATACCTGATAAAGACTGACTACTCAAAACAATTTATTTTGTTTCGGCATTAATGCCCACGCTGTTATCCATGGATACAGCTGTCTTAGAGATTTTAAGGCGATTGCCGCCCTCTACCTCAATAACAAAAGTGGTATCGTTTATTTCAGCTATTTTGCCGTGTATACCGCCAATGGTAATAATTTTATCACCCTTTTTAATTTCGGCCATAAATTTTTTAGCTTCCTTTTGCTTTTTCATTTGCGGACGGATCATAAAGAAATAAAATACAACAGCAATTACTGCCAGAAAGATCATGTTTGAATATGCTCCCATTCCTCCGGCAGCAGGGGCTGCAGCCGCTTGTAATAAAATAAAGTGTGTGTTCATGCTTGTGTTTTGGTTGTTTGGTTAATTATTAATTAGTTCAGTCCGATTACTCTTTTTTAGCATCATCCGGCACAATAACATTTCCTGTGATGGTTATAAATACGGTGTTAGGCTCGCAGTTGGTAAGCACGCTTACACTTTTATTGATCATTCCTGCTTTGCCGTTACTATCAAACACTACATCGATCACGCCTTTTCCGCCCGGGGCAATAGGATCTTTGGTAGGCTCGGCAATGGTACAGCCGCAGCTTCCTTTGGCAGATGTGATAATAAGATTCGATTTTCCTTCGTTTGTAAATGTAAACGTGTGAGATACTTTTTCGCCTTGTATGATCTTTCCAAAATCGTAAGTTCCTTCTGCAAACTTAATTACGGGCAACTTATCCTTATCAACGCTTCCGTTAGCCGTTTCTGAAAAATTTACAATTTCGCCATCAATTTTGCCGTCTTTTTCGTTTTTGTTTCCGCAAGAAAAAAGAGCAAAGGCACTTATAATGATCACTATTTTTCTCATTCCAAAATTTTTGGCAAAGATAGAAAACAATTCAGTTTTACATAACCGGCAATGATGTTATATTTGTAGTGAATTTTAACGAAGCATTTATGTTTTCTGCCATTTATGAGGGAATTTTACTGGGCCTTTTTGTAGCTTTTTCGATAGGCCCTGCCTTTTTTGCGCTTATCAATACCGGCATTCATTATGGCTTTAAAGCGGGAGCTACAGTTGCTTTAGGCATTTTTTCGAGCGATTTGTTTTTTATCGCTATTACCGTATCGCTTATCCATTTTGGTATGGCCGATGTAATTACCAATCCCAAGCATCAGGCATTTATGGGTGTTGTAGGCGGAATTGTTTTAATTGTTTACGGGGTGATACACTTCATTCAAAAAGATGTAAAAAACCAGGCTGATACAGAAATTGTGATCGAATCGCCCAATACGTTTTCTCTTTTGTCGAAAGGTTTTTTACTAAATTTATTTAACCCTTTTGTATGGGTTTTCTGGATGGCTACATCCACGGCCATTAGCAGCAAGTATGATTTTCACATCCTGCATATCCTGATATTTTATATTTCAACCTTAACCATTGTTTTAGGAACAGATCTGCTGAAAACATTTGTGGGGCATAAAATAAAAGAAAAGCTTAACGCTACTATTTTGTTACGTATCCGCCAGGTTACAGGCGGCTTTTTAATTGCTTTCGGCTTGTATTTAATTTACAAAGTATTTTTTCTCCACTAAGCAATGAGAAAACTAAAACTTGTATCATTATCTGTCCTTACAGGCGCCTTATTGGGAGCGTCCTGGTTTCCGCCATTTACCTGGTTAATTTTCATAGCTTTTGTGCCTTTACTGATCTTAACTTCCCTGGTTGAGAACAGCGATATTAAAAGAAAGAATACGGCTGTATTTTCCCTCTCTTATTTTGCTTTTATCATCTGGAATATTACAGATACCTGGTGGATCTGGTATGCTTCAGATGGTGGCGCTGTGGCAGCCATTGTGGCTAATTCGTTATTGATGGCATTAACCTACTTGCTTTATTTTTCGCTTCGCAGGAGGATAAAAAATACTTTTTATAGCGTGTGGATCTTAATTCCGGTGTGGCTTTCGTTTGAGTACTTACATACAAAATGGGAGTTGGCCTGGACATGGCTTACGGTTGGAAATGTTTTTGCCTTTGAGCACAATTGGGTGCAATGGTACGAATTTACCGGGGTGTCCGGCGGAACCGCATGGGTGCTTGTGGTAAATATCCTCTTTTACCAGGCTCTAAAAATCAAAAATAAAGAATCAAGAATTAAGATAGCGGCGGCGGTTTTGGTAGCGCTTATTCCAATCGGAATCTCCATTATGCAGATACAATTTTCCAAATCTAAGATAGTTACTGCCAAACCACAGCAAGTGTTGATCGTTCAGCCTAATATTGACCCATATAATGATAAATTTTCGGGAAATTACCAGGAGCAGCTGCAAAAAGTATATGACAGAATAAAAAATAAGATCACAACTAAAACCAAATATGTTGTGCTGCCTGAGACTTTTTTGACCGAAGATATCTGGGAGAATGAAATAGAACAAAGTTATTCTATCAGATTTTTAAAAGACAGCCTGCTTTCCAAATTCCCCGATCTAAACATTGTGGTTGGCGCTACCACATTAAGACGTTATAACAAAGGCGACTCCATGCCGGCTACAGCAAGGCCTTTTAGCAATGCTGACATTTATTTTGATGTATACAATACAGCCATTCAGCTTAACAAAACAGGCTTGCAGTTATACCATAAGTCTAAACTGGTTCCGGGTGTAGAGCGTATGCCTTATCCCGCATTATTTAAGCCGCTTGAAGGGCTTGCCATTAAATTAGGCGGAACTTTTGGAAGCCTTGGCACCCAGGATGACAGAGCGGTGTTTTTTAATAAAGATAAATCTGTGGGAGTTGCGCCGGTCATTTGCTACGAAAGCATTTTTGGCGAATTTGTAACAGAATACATTGCTAACGGGGCCAACATTATTTTTATTATAACCAATGATGGCTGGTGGCACGATACACCCGGGTATAAACAACATTTAGCATACGCTCGTTTGCGCGCTATAGAAACACGCAGGCAAATTGCCCGTTCTGCAAACACGGGCATTAGTTGTGTGGTTGACGAAATGGGAGAAATACACGCAGCTCAGGCCTGGTGGAAAGAAGGCTACATTATGGCAAATATTTCGCCTAACAATGATAAAACGTTTTATGTCCGTTTTGGCGATCTGCTTTCAAAACTGGCATCAATCCTCACTTTTATACTGATCGGGTATAGTATCTTTTTAAGATTCAAAAAGCATTAATTTTCCGGTAAATTTTCCAGGTCGTTTAGATCTTTAGGCCTTCCGCTTGCTTTTTTATTTTCTTTTAAATGATTCAAATGAATTATTTTCATTGGAATATTCTCCACTTCACTGTCGACGGCTTTTTCATAAACCTCTTCAAAAGATAAACCGGAAATCTCTTTTAATATCTCTATTGAAACCGGAGGGCGGCCAAAAGAAAAAACATTCATTTCTTTATTATGAAGAAAATTGGTTTCATTCATATCAAAAACAGGCATGCCAAATACTTCGAAAGCATTCACAATTTTTTGATAATTATCAAGGCTGACTTCTACAAAAACATCTAAATCACCTGTTGTTCTGGGAAAACCATAATAAATAACAGAGTATCCTCCAACAAGGACATATTTAACATTGCATTTATTTAGTGCTAAAATGAATTCCTGGAAATCTTCATTAAAAACATTCCCCATTATCGATACGAGTGAATTGTTTTATCCATTTTGGGCGGAGTGCTTAATTTGTAATTATAAGCAACACTCTGTAAATAAGCAAATACCTGCCCTCTTTCTTCAAAGTTCATTTGCTTGTAATTATCAGCTTCTTTTTGCTTTTCAGATTGATTATATGTTCTATGAAAACTTCTGTCCAATTTAAACATAAGCAAAGTTAAGATTTTTTGTAATTTTGGGCTCTAATAATTAAACCAGCACACTCATAAAAAACAGATCATGGAAAAATTTGATGTTACAGTAATAGGTTCAGGTCCCGGTGGATATGTTGCAGCCATTCGTTGCGCGCAATTAGGTATGAAAGTGGCTATTATAGAGAAATATCCTGCCCTTGGCGGAACTTGTCTTAACGTAGGTTGCATTCCATCAAAAGCCTTATTAGATTCTACTGAGCATTTTCATAATGCCATGCATACGTTTAAAGAGCATGGTATCGATATCAATACGCCAAAACCGAATATCAAACAAATGATTGAACGCAAACGCGGTGTTGTAAAAGTTAACTCCGATGGCATCAGTTATTTAATGAAAAAAAATAAGATCACAACATTTATAGGGCATGGCTCTTTTGTGAATGCTACTACCATTGAAATTGCAAAAGCAGATGGAAGCAAAGAGCAAATAGAAAGCACAAAAACCATTATCGCTACAGGATCTAAGCCGGCTTCTTTGCCCGGAATTGAAATTGATAAAAAACGCATCATTACTTCTACCGAGGCTTTGGAATTGCAGGAAATCCCTAAGCACATGATCATTATAGGCGGCGGTGTTATCGGCTTAGAGCTTGGCTCTGTATATGCTCGTTTGGGTTCAAAAGTAAGCGTGGTTGAATTTATGGACAGCATTATTGCTACCATGGACAGAGGCTTAGGAAAAGAATTGCAACGCGTACTTAAAAAAGACCTTTCTTTTGATTTTTATTTAAAACATAAAGTTACAGGCGTTACTTCTAAAGGCAAAGAAGTTACCGTTAGTGCTGATAATGACAAAGGCGAAAAAATTGAATTAAAAGGAGATTATTGCCTGGTATCTGTGGGTAGAAAACCATACACCGAAAACTTAGGCTTGGATAAAGCCGGTGTGAAATTAGATAACCGCGGGCGCATTGAAACGGATGATCATTTAAAAACCAATGTAGATAATATTTATGCCATTGGCGATGTAGTTAAAGGTGCTATGCTGGCTCACAAAGCGGAAGAAGAAGGCGCTTTTGTTGCTGAAACCATGGCCGGGCAAAAACCACACATCAATTATAACTTAATACCGGGTGTGGTTTATACATGGCCTGAAGTTGCTGCTGTAGGCTTAACCGAAGAACAGTTAAAAGAACAGGGCAAAAAATATAAAACAGGTTCATTTCCGTTTAAAGCAAGCGGACGTGCACGTGCCAGTATGGATACAGATGGGTTTGTAAAAGTTTTAGCAGATGAGGCAACCGACGAAATTTTAGGCGTACACATGATAGGCCCTCGTTGCGCTGATATGATCGCTGAGGCGGTTGTAGCTATGGAATACCGTGCAAGTGCTGAAGATATTGCGCGTATGAGCCATGCACATCCAACGTATACAGAAAACATGAAAGAAGCTTGCCTGGATGCAACGGCTAAACGCCCTATTCACATGTAAAGCATTTTTAACCTTCAATAAAAAAGCCACTTCACGTAAACGGAGTGGCTTTTTTGTGGAATGTATTTTAGATTTAAATATTGACCAAAAAATCATTTTTCTTCATGGCTTCTTCGGCAAAAACAAACGTAGAAAGTATATCTGCTTTACCGTCCACAACCGCTACATCATGTTCAAAATGAGCCGATGGTTTTTTATCTTTTGTGATGATTGTCCAGCCGTCATTAAGTTGCTTAACATCTTTAGTACCCATATTGATCATAGGTTCAATAGCAATAGTTAGTCCATTTTGTATTTTGGCACCGCTTCCGCGTTTACCATAATTTGGAACCTCCGGTTTTTCATGCAGGCTTTTCCCTAGCCCGTGCCCTACTAACTCACGCACAACACCATAACCATGCTTTTCGGCATGTTGCTGTATGGCAAAACTAACGTCGCCAATACGGTTGCCGCTTTTCACTTGTTCAATGCCGACGTAAAGGCTTTCTTTAGTTATACGAACCAGGTCCTGCACTTCTTGTTTAATCTCTCCGCAACAAAATGTATAGGCATGATCACCCACAAAGCCTTGTTTTTTTACACCGCAATCAACTGAAATTATATCCCCGCTGGTTAAAATTTTATCAGATGGGATACCATGTACAACCTGCTCATTCATAGAAAGGCAAAGCGTTGCCGGAAAACCATTATAGCCTTTAAATACAGGTACTCCGCCACTGTCGCGTATAAATTCTTCAGCTATTTTATCTAAGTGCTTTAACGTAACGCCTTCTTTAATCTCAGCGGCTACCAGGCCTAATGTTTTAGAAACTATTTGCGCCGCCTGGCGCATTAATTCTATTTCTTCTGCAGTCTTTAAGTATATCATTTAACTAATTTAATTGCTTTTCAGAATCCCGAAAAGCATTTATTTACCAAAAATTCGTTTTATAAAAGAGTCGTTTTTTTTACGATAATTTCTATGCGCCTGTTCATCTTCAAACTGGTGATTGAACTCGCCGCCTTCCGGATGCAACGTTTGCCAGATCTTGCTCCAGCCCGGGAAACCGCCTACATTACGGTCGTCTATAAATATATCCGCATTTATTTTACGGCTGATAGCGACTGTATATTCTTCTTCGGGATAGCTTTTATTTACAGCATAAAAAGTTATGCCGTTCTGCTTGCAATAATCAACTGCTTCGGCAAGTAAATGCGTATCTCTGAATGTCCAGAGAATGAGCTTATGGCCTTTTTTTTGCAGAGCTTTCAGCGTATCAAATGCAAACAACATTTCCGGACCTATTTTCGGATAGGCATGTTCTACAATAGTGCCATCAAAATCTACTGCTATAACTTTTCCTTCGTTGCTAATCATTTTTATAAATTATACGCTTTGCTTACGCTTAGATCTTTGTTTAATTCATACATGCGAGGCTGAGCTGTGCCAATTTCAAATGCTAAAATTTGCTCGGGTGTCATTTTTTCCAGGTGCATGATCAGGGCACGCAAACTATTTCCATGCGCAGCAATTACAATATTTTTCCCTGCCATCAGTTTAGGTGCTATTTCTTTTTCAAAATAAGGCAACACGCGCGCTGCGGTATCTTTTAAGCTTTCGCCGTTAGGTGGGGCAATATCATAACTTCTACGCCAGATATGAACTTGTTCTTCACCGAATTTTTCGGCAGTCTCTGCTTTGTTCAACCCCTGCAAATCTCCGTACATACGCTCGTTAAGTGCTTTGTTGTAGGTTGTTGGAATATTGGTTTGCCCGCTGACCTCCAAAGCAATTTTCAAAGTTTCCTGTGCGCGTTTCAAATCAGATGCGTAAGCTTCATCAAAATGCAGCCCTTTTAATTTTTGCCCGGCAGCTTTAGCTTCCTCCACACCTTTTTCGGTTAGAGCCACATCAACCCAACCGGTAAATTTATTTTCCAGGTTCCAGACAGATTGCCCGTGTCTGAAAATAACTAATTGCGACATAACTAATTTCTTTTTGCAAAAATACTATTTTAATACAAGATTTGACTTATTAAGATGCCGGATAGCGATTACTTCTTCGGCAAAGCCTCTATTTTGCTTAAAGCAAGGGCAATTCTATGCGTTATTTCTGTGCCGATTTTACTAACATACCCGGCAGTAATTTTTGCGGGTGTGTTTACGGAAGCAGGAAATTTAATGCTACAAACGCCTGAATTTATTTCCTTGGCATCCACGGTAAAAACAGTGTAGTGTAAGGTGATCACGCGTTCTGAAGCGGCTCCAATATCACCGGCAGCAAGCTGGTTAGAGATAATATCTAATTGATTAATAAACAGAAAAAGATCGGTTTTATATTTTGCAAAGAGTCCGGGTATGAGCGTCGGACTGGTTACTTTGACATTCATAAAACGCTCATCACTGTTTGATTCTACCGATATTTGCCCGTTTTGTATAGTCGAATTTTTTTTGCCTTTTTCTTCTACTGGGGCTTTATAATTATTCTGGTCCGGTGCTTTTTCATAATCAAATGTTATGCTCTTATAAATGTTTATGATATCTTTTTTATACTTTGAAGTATCCTTTAACAGATCTAATACTTCATACTTTTGCTTGAGTGCTTTGGCCAACTCGGCATTGATTCCCCTTCTAAAAGCCTCTTTTATTTCCTTTTGATTAAACTTTGTCTCCGCATTTATTTTATGGTCGATCTGGCTCATGTACAATTTAGGCTCAAACGGAATAACCATAACCTTATGCTTAACCTGGGCATGCGTCTGTATAAAAAAAATACAAACGAAAAGAAATGATCCTATTTTTTTCATTTATTTAAGCATGCTTAAAATTTCTTTTTCAATTTCATCACTCTCCCATTTATGCTCAATGCCTGTTTTAGCCATAATCACATCCATGATTGCCTGTTGTTTGTTGCCTTCTTGTAAAGCCTTGCTGTATCTTATCTGCGGACTGAATGTAACCATGGGATAAAGCGGGATCCATTTATCAGGATGTTTTTCGCTAAAGCGGGCTTCAATTTTTTTCTGCAATAAAAATACAGGATCGGCTGTTTTATCACGCATCTCAATAAAATTCCCAACTGCCAGATCAGCAATGGCATCTGCATCGGGTTTACGTAAGGTTTGGTATTCCTGTAAAACAGCGTCCCAGTTTTCATGATGCTTAGAGATTAATTCATCCAGCACCACGCAATCTTCAAATCCGCAATTCATGCCTTGCCCGTAAAAGGGAACGATAGCATGTGCTGCATCGCCAATTAAAGCAATTTTATTATCAAATGTCCACGGAAAACATTTTACAGTTACAAGCGAAGAAACTGGGTTATTCATAAAGTCTTCAAGAAGCGTTGGCATTAAAGGCACCGCGCTTGGAAACTCTTCATCAAAGAATTTTTTCACAGCTTCTTTTGTCTTTAAATTCGCAAATGATTTTTCTCCTTCAAAAGGCAGGAATAAAGTGCAGGTAAAATTTCCATCGGGGTTAGGTAAAGCAATCATCATAAAACTTCCGCGAGGCCAGATATGAAGTGCATTTTTTTCCAGTAAAAACTCGCCATTTTTTCCCGGAGGGATGATCAATTCTTTATAGCCTGCTTCAATATAATGCTGGTTGTACTCAAACCTGTCGCTTGTAAGCTGCATATTTAAACGGCTTGCGGCAAAAGCGCCATCGGCACCAAATAAAAGATCGCTTGAGGAAGAAGTTATTTTTTTTGTTTCGTTATGTTCAAAATGAGCTGTAAGGCTTGATCTTTCAATATTTGTGCAGCGCTCATTAAAATGGATTTTTACACCGGCCTTTTGCTCAGCCAGGTCCATCAGTTTCATATTTATATCTGCACGCGAAACAGAGTAAATAGCCTGGTCTTTCTTTCCATACGGGAAGAATGCAGTTGTGCCATTTTTATTATGAATGAACCTGCCATACATCGGGATGGCAATTTTTTTAATATCATCTGCTATACCTACACCTTCCAGACCTCTCCAACCTCGATCGCTGAGCGCCAGATTAATCGATTTGCCTGCGCTGATATTAGCTTTTCGCATATCGGGCCTGCGTTCAAAAATATTTACTTTATACCCGCGTTTAGCTAAGTAAATAGACAATAAAGATCCTACTAACCCTGCGCCAACTATATTGATATTTTTATCCATCTTATTTTAAAATTATAAAGACCTTGTTTTTTTTACGAAACGATTAAGCATGATTAACTGCCCGACAACCATAACCAAGCTCAATAGCACAAAGGTTATACCAATTGGGTATTGCGTATTGGAAGCACTTGCTAGATCCGGGTTTTCCTGGTTATAAAAATGCATGGCTATAACTGCAACGGCATTGTTACAAAAATGCGCCGTAATAGAAACCCATAAATTTTGGGTGAGATAGTATAAATAACCTAAAACAATCCCTAAAAATAAGCGGGGTATAAAGCCAAAAAACTGCAGGTGGAATGCGCTGAATAAAATGGCCGTAATGACAATAGCTACATGCGCATTTACTTTATTTTTTATCAGCATTTGCTGCAATAATCCCCTGAAAAATATTTCTTCGCTCAGCGCAGCCATAAATGCCATCACTAAGAGATTAATAATCAATCCACCGATTGTTCTATCCTGAAAAAATAAGAGTGTGATTTTTTCTGCATCATTTTCTTTCAGACGCATCCAGCTTTCTAAAGAAGAAAAACTGGTCGGCAAATGCATTTGTTGGTTCCAGCCCTCAAAGCCACTTACCGCAGGTAAAGCAAATAATATAGTGGCCACTGCTGTCAATAAAAAATAAAAATGCGGCACAGTGTTCATATTTAAAAAAGCGCTGCGTTCATCTCGCAAAAAGCGGCAGAAAATAGTAGCCGGTAAAATAAACAAAACGGTAGTTGAAATTACCTGTAAAATCTTTAAGGTATTAATTTCTTTAACCGATGTAGGCATTTGTGAAGGTTCGCCATTTTCAGCCAAAATAAGAATAAAGCATAGCGCCAGGTAAGCCAGTATGGTAAACAAACCTAATCGGTTTTTAAATATTGTTGGGTTCATAGCTGTTTTTGTATCTTTGCAAAATTAGTTAATAGTTAAAATTAAAACCTGTTTTCTAAAAACTATTATCTAACCGGCTAAAGTGGTAAAAATAGGAAATATTGATTTAGGAGAATTCCCGCTCTTGCTTGCACCTATGGAAGACGTGAGTGATCCACCTTTCCGTTATGTTTGCAAGCAAAACGGCGCAGACCTGATGTATACCGAGTTTATTTCTTCGGAAGGATTGATCCGGGATGCCATTAAAAGTCGTAAAAAGCTGGATATTTTTGATTATGAACGCCCTGTAGGGATACAGATTTTTGGGGGAGATGAAGAAGCCATGGCCATGTCGGCAAAGATTGTTGACGCCACCAACCCTGATATTGTTGATATAAATTTTGGTTGCCCGGTTAAAAAAGTGGTGTGTAAAGGTGCCGGTGCCGGTGTTTTAAAGGATATTGAATTAATGGTCCGGTTGACCAAAGCGGTTATAAAATCTACTTCTAAGCCGGTTACTATTAAAACCCGTTTGGGCTGGGACGACAATTCTAAAAATATTATGGAAGTGGCAGAACGTATGCAGGATATTGGCGTACAAGCCATCAGCATACACGGGCGAACCCGCGCACAGATGTATAAAGGTTCTGCAGACTGGACTTTAATTGGTGCTGTAAAAAACAATCCGCGTATCAAAATTCCGATTTTTGGCAACGGGGATATAGAAACACCTGAACAGGTTTTAGATATGAAAAATAAGCACGGAGTCGACGGTGTGATGATTGGCCGGGCCAGCATTGGCTATCCGTGGATATTTAATGAAATAAAACACTTCTCTAAAACAGGCACACACCTGGCTCCGCCCACCATTGCAGACAGGGTTGAAGTTTGCAAAACGCATCTTTTAAAATCAGTTGAATGGAAAGGCGAGAAATTAGGAATTGTAGAGATGCGCCGCCATTATACCAATTACTTCAGAGGCCTGGATCATTTCAAAGAAACGAGAATGATTTTGGTTACCTCGGATAGTTTGCCGCAATTGATTGATACCATTGAAGGAATTACGCCTCGCTATGAGTTGCAGAGTGTTTAAGTTTTGCTGATTTGTTTAAAATGATGCAGATAATCCTGCCGTAAATTTCCTACAGAAACGCTCAAATTAAATTGCTATTACGGTCGATTTTGCACCAAACATTTTGTTAGATTTGATGCATAAAATTTATACGTATGTATTTATCTGACAGGGTTAATCATTTAGCGGAATCTCAGACAATTGCCATGGCAAGAAAAAGCAGGGATCTGGCAGCACAGGGAATAAACATTATTAGTTTAACTTTGGGAGAGCCTGACTTTAACACCCCTGATGTTATTAAACAAGCTGCTAAAAAAGCCATCGACGAAAATTTTAGTTTTTATACACACGTATCAGGTTATGTAGAATTGCGCCAGGTTATTTGCGAAAAATTTTTACGTGATAACGGCTTACAATTTACACCCGATGAAATTGTAGTTTCTACAGGCGCTAAACAAAGTATTGCCAATGCGGTTTTGTGCATGCTGAATGCGGGCGATGAAGTTATTGTACCTGCCCCCTATTGGGTTACTTATACCGAGATTTTAAAATTAGCCGATGCAAAACCGGTTATCGTAAATACTTCTATAGAGAACGAATTTAAAATTACTCCCGAGCAATTAAAAAAAGCCATTACGCCTAAAACACGTATGATGATCTTTTCATCGCCATGCAACCCAACGGGTTCTGTTTATAGCGAAAAAGAATTAACTGTTTTGGCGGAAGTAATTAAACAATACAAAGACCTGTACGTTATCAGTGATGAAATTTATGAGCATATAAATTTTGTCGGCAAGCACGCCAGCATTGCTCATGTTGACGGCATGAAAGAACGTACCATTGTTATTAATGGTGTATCTAAAGGTTTTGCCATGACAGGCTGGAGAGGTGGTATTTTGGCTGCTCCAAAATGGATAGCGCAAGCCTGCGATAAAATGCAGGGGCAGTTCACATCTGCTACCTGCAGCATTACGCAAAAGGCTATGCATGCAGCCATGCAACTATCGGTTGAAACTACCCACCCTATGCGCGATGCATTTAAGCGCAGGCGTGACCTGGTTGCAAAACAATTAAGCGATATTACTGGCTTTAAATGTAATAATCCCGACGGGGCATTTTATGTTTTTCCTGAAGTGAGCTACTTTTTTGGCAAACAATATAACGGCAAAACCATAACAAATGCCACTGATTTTTGCCTGTTTCTTTTGGAAGAAGCAGCTGTTTCGATGGTTCCGGGCGCGGCTTTTGGCGATGATAATTATTTGCGCATAAGCTACGCCACATCCGAAGAAAAATTAACCGAAGCAATTGATCGTATTAAAAAAGCTGTAGAAAAACTGAAATAATTTTAATCTTAGAATGAAAAAATTTTCTGTCAAAAAAGAACACATTAGAGAAATTTTTAAATCGTTTAGTAATCTTAATGTACTTGTTATTGGCGACGTAATGGTTGACTCTTATCTTTGGGGCAACGTATCACGTATATCTCCCGAAGCACCTGTACCCATTGTTACCGTTAAGAAAAAAGAAAGGCGCTTAGGCGGTGCAGCTAACGTAGCACTTAATTTACAGGCCCTGGGAGCAACACCTATTTTGTGTAGCGTTATTGGTGTTGATTACGAAGGACAATCTTTTTTAGACCTGCTTAAACAACAAAAACTTAGCCAAAAAGGCATATTAAAATCACGGGAGCGGGTTACGACTGTTAAGACACGTGTTATTGGGAACAACTACCAGGTTGTGCGCGTGGATGAAGAATGGGAAGAAGATATTATTGCATCAGAAATGGACCAGTTACAACAGCTCATTTCATTTATTTTGCAGCATGATAAAATTGATGTAATTATTTTTGAAGATTATAACAAAGGATTAATCACCAATAAAATTATTCAGAAAACCGTTGAAATAGCTAAAAAACGTGGCATTCCGGTGGCAGTAGACCCAAAAAAGAAAAACTTCCTGAATTACAAAGGCGTTACTTTATTCAAACCAAACTTAAAAGAATTAAAAGAAGGCTTGAAAGTAGATTTCAATGTAGACAATACAAATGAAATGCAGAGAATATTAAGCAGTTTCAGGCACAAACAAAAAATTGCAACCATCTTACTTACCCTTTCAGAAAAAGGAATTTGTACAAACTCACGTACTGTTAAAGAAATATTGCCTGCGCACTACAGAAATATTGCCGATGTATCGGGCGCAGGAGATACCGTAATAAGCGTTGCCGCTTTATGTCTGGCTCTGGAAACAGACCCCATCCTTACCGCTGCCCTGGCAAATTTAGCCGGTGGCTTGGTTTGTGAAAAAGTAGGCGTTGTTCCTTTAAACAAAGAGCAACTTTTAAAAGAAGCCTTGAGTTTAGATTTTGTGAAGTAAGCAGCAGGTAATTATTTATCTTCCAGTTTCTTTTTAGGCGGTAAAAACCTCAAGCCAAGCATTATTTCGTGGGTACCGCTGTTGTATTTACGTATAGGTGTTATACTGTAATCATACGAATAACCAAACATTAACCAGTTTTTAAACATATAACCCATAAGCGCGCTAACAGCATCCCCTGTACGATAATTAGCGCCGATCCACACTGCATTTTTATACGTTAATTTTGCGCCAGCATCCAGCTGAACAGGCACAGGCGCAACATACTTAACCAATACACAAGGCTCTAAAATAAAATCCTGCCCTAAGCTAAATTTGTAAGATACCAGCCCGTAAAAGTGCTGTGCCAACTTGCTTTGATTGGTTGCCTGGTCTACAAAGAATTTTAAATTAGCCTGGTAAATCTGCGGGAAGCCTAAACTAACCGACAGTTTTTTACTGTAAAAATAAATCCCCGCACCGATATCAGGAACAATAGTAGATTGGTAGTTTGCCGACAATACAGGGTCACCCGGGTCGTGCGTCGTTATTTTAGAACCATCAACTGCATACTGAACAATACCTCCGCTGATACCCAGCGATAATTTATAATTTTTACTGATCTTAATATGATAAGCATAAGAAAGATCAATACCCGTGCGACGTGTAGGCCCAACTATATCTGTATAAATATTCCCGCCGATACCCATCTTTAAGTTTTTAAACGGGCCTTGCATAGATAACATATACGTGCGTGGCGCATCCGGTATGCCAACCCACTGATAGCGGTTGTTTGATTTTGCCTCCCAGTAATCACTTCGGCCCGCAATGGCAGGATTCAGTACAAAATCGTTCAGCATATACTGGCTGTATTGCGGCAACTGCTGCGCAAACAAACTCATGCCTGGTAAAAAGCATAGTATGCACAATAATCTTTTTATATATTTCTTCATCATACTATTATCTTAATATCGTTAGAGGCCCTGCATAATGGTCAGGATAATTTTTATCATTTAATTTAATGATGTAGTAATAGGTACCCACCGGCACAGGCGAGCCATTGTAGTTACCATTCCATGCCTGGTAGTTTCCTCTTGAGTAAAACAATTGCTCACCCCAGCGGTTATAAACCTCCACCTCGGCATTCGGGAATTTATATAAATTATCAAGCTGCCAGGTATCATTCTTGCCGTCACCGTTTGGTGTAAACCCGTTAGGTATATCAAACGGAGGAAGCACAACAACAACAACCGTATCTCTTGCTTTACAACCGGCTGAGTTTGTAACCACTACCACGTAAGTTGTAGTAAGCGTTGGAGAAGCTACAGGATTTGTTGCAGTTGTATCGGTCAAATTAATGTAAGGCGACCATACCACTGTGCCACCGCCCGGGTTTGTCGGGTTACCACCAATGTTAATTCCCTGGCCGGATATGATCGATTGATCCGGGCCTGCATTTGCAACCGCAACCGGACTGATGGAAACCTGAACTGTATCGCTATTGGTACAACCTGAGTTTGTAGCAATTAAAACATACTGTGTACTAACAGCCGGGTTAACACTTACCGTTAATGTATTTGCCGGAGGAATAAGTGTTCCTGAAATATCCTGCCAGTTATATGTGGTAGAACCCGTAACAGTTCCTGTAAGAACTACTGAAGCACTGTTACAAATTGAGGTATCACGGCCTGCATTAACGGTTATAGTAATGGTTGATATAACAGTGAAATTTGTATCAAACATACAACCATGTGCATCCATTGCCATTACAGAATACGTGCCCGGAAGTATTGCCGTTAAGTTTGGTGTTACTGCACTATTGCTCCACAACCAGGTATAGCCCGGCGAGCCGCCCGATGTAACAGTTGTGATAGAGCCATCCGGTGTGTTGTTACAGCTCGCCGGTGTTGTAGTTCCTGTAAGAGCTAATTTTGTAGGATTGATTAAGGTATCTATCTCACTTGAATTAACACAGTTATTTGCATCTGTTACTGTTAAGGTATAAATACCTGCCGCTAAATTTTGCGGATTAGATCCTATAGCCGTAGCAGGATTCCAAACATACATGTAAGCAGGAGTTCCACCCGAAACTACAGTTGTGATAGCCCCGTTCGCATCATTAAAACATTTCACAGGGCTAATAGTTGGAAGACTGGTTATCAGTTTTGTTGGTTGGTTTATCGTAACCGATTGCGTTTGTACACAACCTGCACCGTCTGTTACCGTTACAAAATAATTATTAACACATAAGTTAGAGGCAACAGCAGCATTTCCTCCGCTCGGAGTCCATGCATAAGCATAAGTGCCTGCTCCGCCTGTAGCTGTTACCGTAGCAGTACCATTGCAATCTCCAAAACATTTTTCATCGGCAGATGCAATTGTTAAGGAAGGGCCGGTTGGACTGTTTAATACCATCGTTATCGTATCATTACAACTTGTTCCATTATCTGTTACCACTAATGTATAAACTCCGGCACAAAGGTTAGTTACAGTTGCTGTAGAAGCGCTTCCCGGATTCCAAGAGTAATTGTAAGAACCTGTGCCTCCTGTAACTGCAGTGCTAATACTTCCGTCACAAACTGTACAAGAAGTTGGCGAGGTCATTGTTGCGTTTGCATTTAAAGCAGTTGGCTGGGTAATCGTAACCGATTGCGTAGCGATACAACCTGCAGAATCTTTTACCTGTACATAATACGTATTTGCACCCAATCCTGTTTGAACCGGATTACTCGATGGTACAGAAGGCCAGTTATATACATAAGGCAAAATTCCACCGGTAGCAGTTGCTGTGGCGCTGCCGTTCGTTAACCCGTTACAGCTTACGTTGGTAGATGTTACTGTAAGTGTTGGCGAGTTGCTGCTGCTTACCGGTATTTGCACCGTCTGCTGGCAACCTATTCCGTCTGTTATAGCAACCTGGTAAATACCCGCGCAAACATTTGTCTGTGGGTTTGCATTGCTGATCGGCGAAGTGGTCCAAGTGTACGTATAAGGACTTGTTCCACCGCTTGGTGCCAGTAAAATATTTCCATCGCACTGAGCACAGGTTGGCTGTGTAATAGTTGCATTTGGATTTATAACCAGTAAATTATTTATCAAAGTAGCCGTTTGAGAAACACTACAGCCATTGGCATCGGTAACCGTGTAGGTATAAACGCCCGCGCCTAAGTTTTGCGGATTCGAACCTGTTAAGGTTGCCGGATTCCAGCTGTACGTATAAGCAGGTGTTCCGCCCGATACAACAGTTGCAATGGCTCCGTTGGTATTGTTTAAACATTTAGGTGGCGTAATAGTTGGCAAGCTAGCTATTAGCTGAGAAGGCTCGTTAACCGTAACGGATTGTGTTTGGATACAACCATTTTGATCAGATACCTCAACCATAAACGGAGATTGCGCCGAACATAATCCTGTAGCTGTCATTGAATTTCCTCCGCTTGGTGTCCATGTGTAACTATAAGAACCTGTTCCGCCGGTAGCCGTTACTGTGGCAGATCCATTACATACACCAAAGCAACTTGCATCGGTTGTAGTAACACTTAATGTTGGACCAGTAGGGCTATTTAATCCCATTGGAGGCAAAGTATCCTGGCAACCCGTTGCAACATCTGTTACAACTAAAGTATAGATACCCGCACAAAGATTATTTTCTGTTGCACTGCTACCGCCATTGCTCCACGAATATGTATAGGTACCCGAACCACCTGTAACTGCTGTACTGATAGACCCGTCACATACGGTACAAGACGTTGGAGAGGTCATGGTTGCATTTGCATTTAAAGCCGTAGGTTCTGTAATGCTCACAGATTGCGTAGCGATACAACCGGCAGAATCTTTTACCTGCACTACATAACTACCTGCATTTAATCCGCTTACAGCAGCATTATTGGAAGGGATAGCAGGCCAGCTGTATATATAAGGCGTTATGCCACCCGTTGCAGTTGCTGTAGCGCTACCATTGCTTAATCCGTTACAAGTTACATTAGTTACAGAAACATTCACGGTTGGAGAGTTGCTGCTGCTGACAGGTATCGATACTGTTTGTGTACAACCTATCGCGTCTTTTATGTCAACCTGGTAAAGCCCCGGACAAACATTCAATTCCTGGTTGGTATTATTTACAGGAGGAGTCCAGGTGTATGTGTATGCCCCATTTCCTCCGCTTGGTGTAAGTGTTATGCTACCATTACATTGTCCGCAGCTTGGCTGCACAATAGTTGGGTTTGGATTTATTAAGAACGGATTATTTACCAATGTAGTGATTTGCGAGATAGCACAGCCATTGGCATCTGTTACATTTACTGTATAGCTTCCTGCGCATAAATGGCCTATCGTATCCTGGTTAGACGGAACCGATGCCCAGTTATATGTGTACGGAAGTGTACCTCCGCTTGGTATAGCCGTTAACAAGCCATTGCAAACATTTGAACAGCTTGGCAATTGCGTATTGTTTAACGATAAAGCTATAGGCGTAGGAGATGTTATCGTAAATGTTTCTACCGCGGCACAACCATTATTATCGGTTACAACCAGGTTATACGTACCTGTATTTAAACCCGTATTTGGATTGCTTGTTGCGCCATTGCTCCAAACAGTTGTTATTACAGGAACGCCGCCTATGATAGTAGCCGTTGCACTTCCGGTGCTTAAACCCGAACAAGCCGGGTCAGTTACTGAAATGCTTACTAAAGGTGCATTGCTGCTATTAATATTAACAAAGAATGATTGCGAACAAGTGCCATCATTTATAACCAGCGTATAACTTCCTGCACATAAATTGGTTTGTGTGGTAGTTCCCGCTAAAGCACCCGAAGGACCTGTCCAGGCGTATGTGTAAGTACCGCTTCCGCCTGTAGGTGCAATACTTACAGCTCCGTTACATTTACCGCAATCGGTTGGCGTTACAGTTTGATTTAATACAATAGGTGTTGGCGCTGTAATTGTAACCGATTGTGTCTGCACACAATTTGCAGCATCTTTTACCTGCACATAATAGGTACCTGCACACAGGCCGCTTATTGAAGGCGTTGTGGCTGCAGGAGAAACCCAGCTATACGTATAAGGCGCTGTGCCCGCCGATGCGGTAACACTGGCTACCCCGTTGCAAGTTGCGCCGCAGCTTACATTGGTGCTTGTGATAACTGCAGTAGGCGCGGTGCTGTTAGCTACCGGTATCTGATAAGTTGTTGTACAATTTGCAGCATCTGTAATATCTACCTGGTATAAACCGGCACAAACATTTGTTATAGATGATGTTGTATTTGAGGTGTTCCAGGTATAGGTATAAGCAGGGCCTGTTCCGCCTGAAGGTGCAAGGCTGATAGCACCATTGCATAATCCGCAAGCAGGAGGCGTAACACTGTAATTAGGGCTGACCGATGTAGTTGGCGCAGTGATGTTGGCAACTTGGGTTACTTTACATCCCATAGTATCTGTAATGGTTGCTGTGTAACTTCCTGCACATAAGTTAATAGCTAAAGGGCCCGCCTGTCCGTTAGGGTCATTCCAGGTAATAATATATGGTGCCGCGCCTCCGTTTATATTAGATAAACTGGCTGTTGCGTTGCAAACACCAAAGCAAAGATTATTAGTTGATGTTAAGCTTGAAATGATCACCGTGCTTCCTTGTATGGTATAGGTAAATGTATTAGCACAACCAAGAGAATCTTTTATGGTAACAATATGTGTACCCACACCTAAGCCGGTGAACACACCACTATTTGTAAATGCTCCTCCGTCAATATTGTATGAATATCCTGTTAAAACAGATGGTGTTCCACCTGAGCCACTGCTGGTTATCGATCCGTTATTGATACCTGCACAGGTTGCATTTACAATTGTAGGGTTATCGTTTATAACGGGAGGGCTACTGATGCTGAATGTAGTGAGTGTTTCACAACCAAGGCCATCTTGTATAGTTGAAATATACACCGGGCCGGGAGAACTACTGCATAAACCTGATGCTATGGAAGAAGTAGCCGTTCCGGAAACAAAACCGAGACCTGGATTCGGGCTCCAGCTATAAGTAAACGCAGGATTGCCTGTAACATTGGCAACAGACGCAACACCATTGCATGAACCATAACAGCTTACATTAGTACTGGTTGCTACGGCAAGCGGCCCGTTAGAGTTGGTAATACCAATCCGGAAAGTATCCCTGCAACCATTGGCATCCGTTAAGGTAACAGTATAAATACCTGCGCCTAAATTGGTACAGGTAGGATTTGTTCCACAACTTGAAGGTGCCAGCCAGTTAACTGCCAGCGTACTGGTAGGCGTTACGGTGCTGATACTTACTGATCCGTTATTTAGCCCACAAGTAGCTGCCGATTGAGATTCGTTTAAGGCAATGGCAGGCGGTCTGGTTAATGTAATATGTGCTGTATCCCGGCAATTTTTACTGTCAATTACAATTAAGGTATATGTAGTTCCGGTATTTGATGCACATAAATTACTTGCCGTGTTTCCTGAAGGTACAGGTGTAATACCCTGCCATTGATAAATATACCCACCGTTTCCGCCAATAGGCGAAGAGATAATGCTGCCATTACAAACATTGTTGTCACATAGAGGGTTAGTTCCTGTAGCATTTGCATTTAAACGGGTAGTATCATTTATGGTAAAAGATGTAGAACCCGAACAACCCTTGCTGTCTGTTACGGTTGCTACATACGACCCTGCATATAAACTATGCGTTGTTACACAGCCAACACATATAGCAGGGCTCCAGGTAACCGTATAGGTAGGCGTTCCGCCCGATGGGGTTACCGTTGCCGCTCCGGTCGCTGTTCCAAAACAATCAGGCCTTGTATAAACCACACTTGCTGTAACGGTTGTTGGGGCCGCAATCGTAAACCGGGTAGTATCTGCACAATGATTAGTGTCTGTAACAATTACAAAGTAATTACCCGGACATAAAGCGCTAACGGTAGGCGTAGTTGGATTGCCCGGCGTATTCCAGTTATATGAATAAGAAGAGCCTGAACCGCCTGTAGGCGCCACCATAGCAGAACCTGTACAACCTGTATTGCAATTATTATCCTGCTTAACAAAATGCGGTAAAATAGGGTTTGCCGCATTAATTACTACAATGGCCTGACCTGTACAGTTGTGTGCATCGGTAATGGTTAAGGTATAAGTATTCGGACATAAGCCTGCCACATTGGGGTTTATGGAAACAGTTCCGGTTGAAGTAACCCATGCATAGGTATAAGGAGCAAATCCTCCTGTAACAGATGCCTGGGCAGTTCCGTTGCAGGAACCCGCACATAACTCATCTGTTTTATTTACATTAATAATTAAAGAAGTAGGTACATTAATATTATAGGTATAGGTAACCGAACAATGCGTTCCGTCGGAAATACCAAGAGTATGCACTCCGGCCGATAAACCCGTGATTGGAATTGCAGTTGGAACACCGTCTATCGTATACGTATAACCGCTTCCGCTTCCACCTGTTGGGGCAGGATTTATGATACCTGTATTTCCTGAGCTACAGCTTAAAGGGGTTATAGTAGCGTTAGCAACAATTTGAGTGGGTTCTGTTATGGTAACGGGTGCTATAGTAATACAGCCATTGCCGTCGGTAACCTGCACAGGATAAGAATTGGCGCATAAAGCCGCATTCGTCAATGGTGATGGTCCGCTTGGCGTGCCGGGTGTCCATGTAATGTTTATCGGAGCAACACCGGTTCCGCTAACGGTAGCAGATCCGTCGCAAACACCATAACAACTTGCGTTTTGATTAATAACCACACTGGTTGTTGGCCCTGTAGGATCGCTTACGCCTATAGTTACTACGGTATCACAACCCTGGTTGTCGCTTATCGTTGCTGTGTAAATACCCGCTGCTAATCCTGTCTTAACAAGCCCTGTTCCTCCCGGAGGATTGCTCCAGCTAACCGTATAAGTACCGGAACCTCCTGTAACGTTTAATGAAATACTACCTGTGCTGGTTAAACAAGCTGTTGGCGAGCTAACTGTTGGGACTACCGTAAATTGAGGTGATGAGTTAATGGTTATAGGCTTAATTACAGTACAACCTCTGTTATCTTTTATAGTTGCGGTATATGTGCCGGGGCATAAGCCTGTAGGGTTTGGACCTATAATGCCGTTATTGCTCCATTGCTCTGTATAAGGCGGTGTACCGCCACCTAAAAGAATAGCTGCACTACCATTGCAATTTCCAAAACAAGTGGCATCTACGGTGGTAACACTGGCTGTTAACACAGGCGGATTTAAAATATTAAGCGTGTCTGCACTGGCACAACCCGTTTGGTCGGTTACCAAAACCGTGTAGGTTTGCGGGCATAAATTATTTGCCGTACAGGCAGGCACTGCAGAACAGGTTTGAACCGTGCCTGATGAAGATAACCACTGAAAATTATAAGGCCCTGAACCGCCCGATGCAGTAGCACTGGCGCTTCCGTCGCAAACACCGTGACAAGAAACTGAAATGGAGTTGGCTAAAATATTTACGTTTATAATTACTTGTACATTAAACACCGTTGATGCCATACAACCATTCGCATCTTTTACATACAAGGTATGTGTGCCTATACATAAGGTATTAATATTGGTTGCCGTAGTATACGGACCTGCAAGTACATCCCAGCTATAGGTATAAGGCGCTGTGCCGCCCGATGCAGAAGCAGAGGCAGTTCCGTTACAAATATTTAAGCAGCTTTTAGTGATATTGCTTACCGATGCTGTTACCGCAGTTGGCTGCACAATGGTATAAATTGCTGAAGCAGCCGTACAACCGTTAGCATCTTTTACCTGTATGGTATGTGTGCCTGCGCATAAACCGGTAGTATTGGTAGTCGCCGTATAAGGCCCCCCATCCCAGCTATACTGGTAGGTTCCTGTACCACCCGAAGCAGTTACGGTAGCTGTAGCGTTGCAGCTACCCGCGCAGGTAACACTGGTACTTATTACGCTGGCCGTTACAGGTGTAGGATTTACTAAAGTTGTACTTTGGGTAACCGTACAACCATTGGCATCTATGGCAGTTATGGTATATGAACCCGCACATAAATTATTAGGCGTTGTGGTAGGCGGAATAATAGCCGGGTTCCAGCCGAAGGTATAAGGCGTTGCTCCTCCTGAAATGGTTGCGCTTATAGAACCATCACAACTGTTAAAGCAGGTAGGATTAGTAGGCGTAGCTACTACCGTTAACGGGTTTGGGGCCGATACAGTAACGTTTGCAGTAGCCGTACAATGATTGGAATCTGTTACAATTAATGAATAGCTGCCCGCGCACATGTTAGTTTGGTTAGAGCAGGTAGTGCAAACCGGGTTAGCACCTGTACCGCTCCAGCTATAAGTATAAGTGGGCGTACCACCGGTAACGTTACTGGTTATTTGCGAATTACATTGGTTGGCACAAACCAGCGGGGTTGCATTGATACTAACCGACAAAGGGTTAGGATTTATAAAGGTGATGACTTTTGTTTGTGTACAGTTGTTACCGTCTTTAACCGTTACCGTACAGCTTGTTCCACCGCATTGGCCGCTTAAAACACTGCCGGTATTTCCAGGGGCACAAGACCAGCTGTAGGTATAGCCTGAACCGCTTCCGCCGGTAGCCGTAACCGTAGCCGAACCATTGCATGAGCTGGCACAGCTTGGGTTAACTTTTACAACCGAAATATTTATTTGCGGAGGAGCTACCAGGGTTGTTGAAACTACTTTTGTACAATGATCGCTGTCTGAAACAGTAACCGAAAAAGCACCTGCACCTAAGCCCGTTATACAGCTGGTTGCCGGTTCAACCGGGGTCCATGAATAGGTATACACAGAGCCTGTGCCGCCTGTTGCCGTTACGCATATCTGTCCGTTAGTGCCTCCAAAACAAGTTGGATTGGTAGGCGTAATAGTTGCTGTGATAGCCGGCGGGTTAATAAGCGTAGCCCTAACCGTATCCCTACAGCCTTTGCTGTCGGTTGCTACGGCAGAATACGTGCCGGGCCCTAAATTTGAGTTTGTTGACGAAGAAGTAGTTCCTGTAACTGTTCCTACAGGTGTCCAGGTGAAGGTATATTGAGGTGCCGTGCCGGCAGGAGTACCGCCGCTAAGGCTGTCTTTTATGCTACCACTTGTTTGTCCGTTACATTTTGGGTTGATAACCGTAAGCGTGTGCGATATAGCCGGAGGCGATGTAATGGTATAGGTTGCTTTGGTGTTACACCCGTTTGCATCGGTTATGTTACAGGTATAGTTGCCTGCACATAAATTATTATACGTAGAACTTGTACCTGTAACTGTTGGCCCGCCCGGCGACCAGGATAATGTGTATGTTGGTGTACCACCGGCAACGCTGTTTACAGATAATACTCCGTTACAAACATTTTTGCAATTAAGTGCTAAAAGACCGGATGCCGGTGTTTGTGCAAAAGTTAATGGCAAAGGTGCGGCAGGAACTACAACAGTATAAGTTGCTGTACATCCGTTCTTATCGGTAACTACACAGGTGTGAGTAGTGCCTGCACATAAGCCAATTAATGTATCATTATTTAAAGCTGCGCTTCCGTCCCAAACGGTAGTATATTTTATACCGTTAGATTGATTTGCTGAAAAAGGTGTACCACCGCTTGGAATTACCCACGCTTTACCATTGCATTGTCCAAAACAAAGAGGAGGGCTGTCAGATCCGTTAGCTACGATAACCGAAGGTTGACTTAAACTAACCGTACTGGAAGCTACACAGTTATGATTGTCTGTTATAGTTACCGAATAAGAAGAAGGGGCACACAAATTAGTTATAGAGTCGTTACCAAAATTATTGGTATGCGTAGGCCCGGGGCTCCACTGCAAAGTATACGGCTGCGTACCTCCTATTACAATAACTCCTATTTTTCCATTACAGGCACCCGCACACAAAGGTTGATTTTTAGTGAAAAAAGTTTGTATAGATGATGGGGCTATTACAGGTATCCCAGCAGATCCTAGAAAATTCCCAACATTATCTGCAAATATTACCGTATAATTTGCTCCACAGCCACAAACATTTGTTTGAGTATATACACCAGACGAAGTAGCAGTAGCAGGTGTACCGGCTGGCGCTACACAAAGTGTACTACTTGGAATCCAGGTGATTGTATACGGAAAAGTACCCGAACAAGATGCCGGAATATTAATGGAAACCACGCCATCGCAGGAAGACGCACATTGTGGCGCGCTTACTACCGTATAACTAAATGCGCAAGCTAATGTAGAGTTGTTATTATTTACAAGCCTGTTGGCCGGAACCTGGTTATTCCCCAAGTTATATTTAGTCGGGTCATTTATAGGGGCTTCAATATATACTCCATGATCTATTAAGGTGGCTCCGTTATTAAACCACAGTTTATTTTTTACATTTAAAACTGATTGAGTTCCCTCTATAATAACATTATTATTGACAATTATATTCCCTGTGAAAATGGAAGAGTGATTTAAATTTACTCTCCCGCTATTGAAGTAAAAAACCGAATTATCCGATCCAAGCAATGTTTGAAGATTCCATATGGTTGCGCCATCAAAATATAAATTCCCCGCAATTTTGAAATTGCTAAACATAACTGATGTATTAGCATTGGATGATGATGTTAGATGCATCTCTCCCAAAAATTGGTTTACGATATAAGGATTAAACTGAACATCACCACTTATGGTTAGTTTTTCGTTTTGGGTTCCGCTTATGATTACAGGGGCCGTATTATCGGCAAAAGTTAAATTATGGCAGCTGGCACCGCCAATAATATTAATAACGGAAGTGCTTTTAAATGAATTTTCGTCGAAATATACATCGTCGCTAATGCCCGGTGTTTTTGCTCCCCCCTGCCCGTTACTTTCAAAACTCCAGTGCGAAGGGTCGTTAAATTGTCCTGAACCGCCCACCCAGTAAAGTTTCTGAGCCATCACAGCGTTGCTAAAAACGAAAGTAATGACCAGTATAAGGCTACGTAAAAATATTTTCATATATGGATAATCTGCTATGTACGAATTTACTAAAAAATCTTAAAACAGCGCCATAATTAAAAGCATTTTTCAAAGGGCGGCTGTTGATTAAAATAAAGCATACCGCATGAATTAATAAACATCCATTTTTGTGATGAAAGTATGCACTTTGCAATCGAGGTTAAAGACTTTTAGTTTGAAGTTAAAGACTTTCATTCTAGCAAATGAAACTCTCGTTCCCACAACCTACACTTTCGTATCCGGGGTATAAAACCTCATACCCAGGTTAAAGAACTTCATATCCTGGTTAGAAGACAGCACATCGAGGTTAAGGAACCCGGTGTGCTGGTTAGCAAACCTCACATGCTGGTTAAAGAACCTCATATCGAGGTTGGAAAACCCGGAGTTGAGGGTAGAGAACCTCGCATGCCGGGCAAAGAACCTCAATTGCCTGTCAGAAGTCACTAAGGTTCCATCAGAGAACCATACATCAATAGTTGAGACTTTCACAACGAGGTTAAAGACTTTTGTGCTGAGGTTAAAGATTTTTGGTCTGTAAGCTGTGGTATTAGCAACGGAATTATTCTCAATCTCACCCTAAAAATCATCATCATCCGCGCCGGCCTTAGGCTTTTCAATGATTCCCTCGGGTTTAAAATCTACTTTAAAATCCTGGTCTTGCTTTTTGTTGTTCTTATTTTTGTTGAGGGTGGTATCTTTTTTAAAGAAGCCAAACTCCTCGTGCAGCAATTGTTTCAGGCTTTTCTTTTCGTCTTTCAGGTCTTGCTTAATTTTTTGCTTCATGGCCTTGCGGTCGTATTTAATAATGGGCTTATCGGTGGTGCCCGTCATATGTATAAATACGCTGCGTTTAGATTCGGGGTCATTTTCATTCTCTAAAAGCTCCTCGTCAAGCTGCTTGCTTTTGCCCGGGCGCTTGGCCAGGTATTCGCTCAGTAATAATTTTATGTGGTAATCAATCTCGTTATTAAAGCTGTGTGTGCCCCATACGTCCAGGTTTAGGGCCGAGTTGCTGACCTCAGTTCTTGAAAAAGATATGAGCTTGTTCTTTATATCCACATGAGTTTTAAGGGTTGAAAATTTAATACGCTTCAGCTCTTTCAGCTCAATGTATTTGGAAAGGCTTTCTAAGGAAGCCAGGTTTATCAGCTCGCCGCGCTCGATGGTGATATCGGCCCCGGCTAAAACACTCGACAGATCACATATTAAATGGTCGTTCCAGGTGGCAGAAAAGTCGATCTGCGCAGTTGCTTTTCCCTGCAGGTTTTTATCGCTGATGGCTGTTTGTCCGAAGTTATTCAGCTCGCCAAACATTTTTTTAATGTCGATATCTACCAGGTTGGTTGCGCAGCTTATTTTCACAAAATTGGTATCGCTTGCATCGGCAATTCCGTTCAGGGTAATATCGCCGTCAAAGGCAGCAAATGAAAAGTTTTTGGCCAGTATCTTCCTGTTCTTTAACTCAAGAATACCGATAAAATTTCCGGCAGAAAAACCGTTGAACCGGATCTTATCAATATTTAATTTAACGGTGGCCGAAATGTTCTTGTTGATGGCTATTATTTTCTGCTTGCTTTCGGCAGCCTTATCTGCATTGCCTTCTGAGGCTTTGTATAAAAAATCGTTCACGTCAATAGCCGGCGATGTGATATCCGCATTGATGTAAAGGTTTTGATTTTCTTTAAAGAGGTAGTTGAGCAAATTGGAAGCATTTCCGCTAATTAAAAGTGAGGAAGTTTGGTGCAGGATGCGCAGGTTTTGGGTAGATACATTTTCGTTCGCTATAGTGATAAGCCCTTCAGGCACCTGAATCACTTTCCCATTTTTAAATGCCAGGTCAACACCACTCAGCTTTATCTTTCCATTCACCAAACCGGCCTCATTCTTTTTAGAAGAAAGCTCGTTGATGTTTAGCGCAGCATCCAGGTCGAAATCGATCATGCCTTTTGAAGAGGCCAGTGTATCCATAGGAACCAAAGAGAAAAGGTCGGGCAGGTTGTATTTACCTTTGGCAGCAAATGAAAGATGAGGGTTAGAAAAGTTTCTGCATTCTAAATTTCCTTCTACATAGTTTTGCTTTTGCTTGGCGCTGATGTTCTTTAAGATCAAGACTTCGAGCTTGTATTTTTCTTTCACAAAAGAGCCGGTAAAGTTTACCCCCGTCAGCTTGGTTTCTAAAGGAATATAGGTAACGCTGGCATTGGTAATTCCAAAAGAAGATTTGATATCCAGGCTGCTGTAATCAAGCAGGTTTCCCTGCATATTGGCTTCGGCATAAAAAACGCCTTCGCTTTCGTAATCTTTTATTTTGTGGTGGAAGCTTTCGGGCAATAAGGATAATACGGATTGTATATCCACATTTTTTCCTTTGCAAATGATGTTGCAGGGCATGGCGGTATCTGCATTGGTAAGGCTGCCGTTTACCGAGAAGAAGAGCTTGTTAAGGGCTACTTCGGCCTTGCTGATCTGGTAGGTATTGTTGCTTACTTCGGCAGAAAGATCGATGCTTACGTTTTTATCTTTTATGTAGGTTATTTTGTTAGACCTGAGTGTAGTAATAAAACCCTGCGCGTTGAGGCTAAGCTGGTAGGCGGCATCAGCAAAATTGCCCGAGAAGCTTACTTCCTTAAAGTCGGAAGCCAGCTTTAATTTATTCTGCCGGTTCTTGTAGCTAAAGGTAAAATCATCCAGGATGATTTTATTTAATTTAAAGGCGGTGGTTTTCTCCTTGCCGGCGGGGCTTTCGTCGCTTTTCCATATTTCGTAATTAGGCTCACCTACATCATTTACCAACACCCGCAATACAGCTTTTTTTATGCTTACCTGATTTATAACATATCTTTTATTCCAGATATCCATGGCGTTGAACAGCAGGTAAATGCTTTGGGCTTTTAGCAAGGTGTCGTTTTGTACTTCGGGCAAAGACCCCATAACTGTTACATTTTTAAACCAAACAGCCGCCTTCGGAAATGTTTTTAGGATGGTGAGATCAATATCATTGGGGTCTATGTATACCTTAACTTTCAGGTGTTTGTTAAGCTCGTTAACCACCTGCTCTTTAATTTCTTTTTGATATACAAACGCCACAACAACAGGCGCAACAAGCAACACCAGCAATATGCCTGCTACCCAAAGCAGTATTTTTTTAAGCGTTTTAGGCTTAGGGGCGGGCTGATTATTTGTGCTGTTTATTTCTTCGGCTTGCATTTATGTAAATTTTTACATTTTACCGCTAGGTTTTTAGCCCTGCCCGGTAATTTAATGAACAAACGCACAGGTATAATTTTTATTATTTTTTTTGGCGATTGTGCAAAAACATATATTTTTGCCCCCATAAATTAAAAAACAAAAAAACCACATGAAAAAAGTATTATCATTTTTTGCAATTGCTTCTTTAGCTGTTGCTACTGTAGCTTGCGGACCAAGCAAAGCTGAAATCGAAGCAAAAGAAAAAGCAAAACAAGATTCTTTAGCTGAAGTTGCTAAAGCTGATTCTATTGCTCAAGCTGCTCAAGCACAAGCTGAACAAGCTGCTATGGCTGCTAAAGCTGATTCAGTTGCTCAAGCTGCTAAAGCTGACTCTTTGAAAAAAGCTGAAGAAGAAGCTGCTTCTAAAGGCAAAAAAGGCGGAAAAAAATAATTTTTCTCTTTAAGAAACAAGAAAGCCTCATAGCAATATGGGGCTTTTTTATTTTGCGGATGCTGCGCGCATTTCAGCAAAAGTTTCCTTTTCTAACACAACGCAAATACTCTAAACAAAAAATGCTCCCCGGTTTCCCGGAAAGCATTTCAATTTATACAGAAGGCTGGCTTTATTGTTCTACTTTGGTTACTTCAAAGCATTTATGGTCGCCGGATTTGCCAAGGTATTCGCTTTCCAAAGAAACCAGGCCGATTTTTTTAATTTGCTCTTTGGTTAATGGCTTTTGCGTTTGCCATTTACCATCTTCAATAGCTTTTAATTCAACTTCTTTATTTAAAAGCACTTTATTAAGCTGGTTTTGAGTTAAAAACACCACGCTCAGGATATCATCTTCTTCGCTTTCTTCGGCAGCCTCGTATACAGTACCTACCAATTTAAGCTTAGGCACATCGGGTTTATAGGTAAATTCTACCTCGTCCTGGTTTAATTCTACGTACTCAATTCCTGTAATGTGTATTTGTGCCATATCAATTTTTTTTGCGAAAATACAAATAGCATTGGGTTTACCAAAATGCTTTAATTTAATGTTTGTAAATAAGTGTTAATGTTAGTTTCTACCCTTTGAGCTAAATTCTTTGCATCGTGGCGCACAAAAGCCTCTCCGGTAATTTTTTCGTACAATTCTATATAACGGTCGGATATTTCATTTACCCAGGCATCGCTCATTTCAGGCACAGTTTGCCCGTCTTTTCCCTGGAAATTATTGGCCATCAGCCACTGGCGCACAAATTCTTTGCTTAATTGCTTTTGAGGTTCGCCATTTTTCTGGCGTTCGGCAAATCCGTCCAGGTAAAAATAGCGCGACGAATCTGGGGTATGAATTTCGTCTATCAGATAAATTTTGCCATCATCGCCCAGGCCAAACTCATATTTGGTATCTACTAAAATCAGTCCCTGTTTGGCAGCGATCTCAGTTCCACGTTGATAAAGCGCCCGGGTATATTTTTCAAGCTGCAGGTAATGCGCTTCGCTCACTATGCCTTGTTTTATAATTTCCTCGCGTGAAATATCCATATCGTGGCCTTCGCTTGCTTTGGTGCTGGGGGTAATGATTGGCTCGGGAAGCTTGTCGTTCTCCTTTAAACCTTCGGGTAATTTTACGCCGCATAGCTCGCGGATATTGCTTGCATAGGTACGTGCTGCATGCCCGGCCAGGTAACCGCGTATAACCATCTCCACTTTAAAAGGTGTGCACATCTTACCTACTGTAACCACCGGGTCGGGGTTTGCCAGCATCCAGTTTGGAATAATATCTGAGGTTCCCTGCAAAAATTTAGAGGCCATTTGATTAAGCACCTGTCCTTTATACGGAATGCCGCGCGGCAATACTACGTCGAAGGCTGAAATACGGTCGGACGCCACCATTACCAGGTATTTATTAGCAATGGTGTACACATCTCTTACTTTACCTTTATAAAAAGACGTTTGGTTTTTAAAGCTGAATTTTGTTTCGGTTAATGCGTTCATATTTTGCGTTGATGTCATAATGCTATATAATTTTCTGTTTTTAAGGAACGTATAAGACGGTAAATTTAGTTGTGGTTAAATCTTTTGAACTTACAGGATTAGTATGCGATGGATCTTCTGCAAAGAAGATAAATGATGATGGAAGCGATGTGGAATAAATACCAGGGAAATATGCATCTTGTCTTGCAGCTTTACCATGAATGTAAAAATGGCCGGAGGCATCAGTAGTGCAGGTGCCAATTATAAACTCCTGATAATGTGCGCTTCCACCAGTAGATTCACCTCCCCATAAAGAAACGTCAATACCACTTACAGGCTTACCCGTACTATCATACACATGCCCCTCCCATGTAACATGGCTAAATAAACTTTGTTTACCGCAAGTTGTATTTAAAAACGCAACTCCTAAAAGAATTACAATAAAAAATATTTTGGAGAGAATTTTCATTTGGAAATGCAATTTACCATTTTACTTTTTGTCCTCATCATAACGGGCAATAATTTCTTTTACCAGTTTATGGCGGATAATATCTTCAGACTGCAGATAAATAAAATCAATGCCTTTTGTTTTTTCTAATAACTGTATAGCCTGCACCAGGCCGGATGATTGATTGCGCGGAAGGTCTACCTGCGTGGTATCGCCGGTAATAATGAACTTGGCATTACTGCCCATGCGCGTTAAAAACATTTTCATCTGGCTTTGCGTGGTGTTTTGCGCTTCATCCAAAATTACAAAAGCACTGTCGAGTGTACGCCCGCGCATAAATGCAAGCGGTGCGATCTGTATCACCTGGCCTTCTATGTATTGGTTTAGTTTATCAGGAGGAAGCATATCATACAGCGCATCATACAAAGGCTGTAAGTAGGGGTCTAATTTCTCTTTCAAATCGCCGGGCAAAAAACCAAGGTTCTCTCCGGCCTCAACTGCAGGGCGTGTAAGGATGATGCGTTTAACTTCTTTGTTCTTTAAAGCCCTAACGGCAAGAGCAACGGCGGTGTATGTTTTCCCGCTTCCGGCAGGGCCAACAGCAAACATCATATCGTTCTTTAAGATAGATGCCACCATGCGTTTTTGATTTTCGGTGCGTGCTTTTATGGCATTGCCCGTAACGCCAAATAAAATAATATCGCTTCCGTTCTCAACGCTTTTTTCAATGATGTTATCGCCTGTTTGTCCCAAAAGCCTGTCTATAGCAGCTTCCGTAAGTATTCCGGCTTTGTGATAATGATCGGATAACAGCTTTAGCTTTTTCTCAAAACGGGAAATCTCGGAATCATCTCCCATTAGTTTCATATCAAAACCACGCGCTACAATGCGCAGCTTCGGAAAATATTTTTTAATAACATTCAGCTTGACATCGTTTACCCCATATAATTCAACAGGTTCGAAGGCATCTATGTTTACGGTTTTTTCGCTCAAAATAAATCAGGATATATTATTCAACACAAAATTATATATTACTTTTACAGCACTGCTCATATTTTACTAACAAGATTAAACAATGCCGCTCATAACTCTCACCAGCGATTTGGGCATCAAAGACAATTATGTGGCTTTGGTGAAAGCGGCTGTTCTCTCCAATATAGAAGGTGCAAATATTGTTGACATCAGTCACGATGTAGAGAAATTCAACCTTACGCACACGGCTTATGTTTTTGGAAACGCGTTCCAGTTTTTTCCGGCAGGCACCATTCATTTAGTAGGCGTAAAAAGCCAGGAAACGGCCAAACGTTTATTATATATTGAAATAGGCAATCAGAAACTAATTTGCCTGGATAACGGTTTTATCACTTTATTACAGGACGCGCATAAAGCAAAGGTTTTTTATTTTGAAGGCAAGGATTTTGAGGCTGGCCTGTTCTTTTTAAAAGACGCTATGGTAAAGGCTTTGCAGGCATTAATAACTCAACCGAATACTTTAAAACCTTGCAAAGATTATGTGCAGCTAATGCAGTTTATGCCAACGGTTACGCCACAGTCTATCATTGGCAGGTGTTTGCACATTGATGATTTTGGCAACGTGGTAACCAACATTACCAAAGCATTTTTTGAGGCCGAAAGCGCAGGAAGAAAATTTGTAATTAGTTTGCCGGGGGTTGAGATAGACAGGATTGTGAATGATTATGATGATGTAAGCGCCAATACAGCCCTGGCTTTATTCAACACGTTTGGCTATCTGGAAATTGCCATTAACCGGGAGAAAGCAAGCAAATTATTATTTCCGAAAAGCATGCACACCAACACTGATTTTAATATTTCTATTCAGTTTGAAGATTAAAGTATGATCATACGCATTGTAAAACTAACATTTGACCCTGCCAAGGTAAATGACTTCATCCAGGTATTTAACGATACACATGAAACTATCAAAAAGTTTGAAGGCTGCACGCATCTTGAATTGCTCAATGATATAACCAACACCAATGTGTATTTTACTTACAGCTATTGGGAAGACGAGCGTTGTTTAAATGCTTACAGGAATTCTGATTTTTTTAAAAGCGTGTGGCAGCGCACCAAAGTTCTTTTTAATGATAAGCCACAGGCCTGGAGTGTAAAACGGATTTAAGCAATCCCGACCTTTTAAAATTAAAATAGAAATTCAAGCGAACGAAGCAAAAGATTTCAAACTGTCTGAGCGCAGCGAGTTTTTGAAATCTGCGCAGAGATGCGTAGAATTTCATTTTAATTTTAAGTAGTCTTGAATTTTTGTTTCTTTTGCTTCAAGGCAAAATAAAGTGAAAAACTATTTATTGAAAGGATGAGATTTTACAATCTCAATATCTTTTTTGATCAGCTTGGTGATGTCTTTTAAATAAGGCATTTCATCTTGTGTGCAAAAAGAGATCGCGATTCCGCTGGCTCCTGCCCTACCCGTCCTGCCGATACGGTGAACATAGGTTTCAGCCTGTTCTGGCAATTCATAATTTATTACATGCGATAATTTATCTACGTCAATTCCTCTCGATGCAATATCGGTGGCAACCAAAACTCTAATCGTTCTGTCTTTAAAACCTTTTAACGCTTTTACCCTTGCACCTTGTGATTTATTGCCATGTATAGCTTCTGCTTTAACGCCATCACCATTCAATTCCTTGGCAACTTTATCTGCACCACGTTTGGTACGTGTAAAAACCAAAGCACTTTCAATGCTGGTATCTTTTAAAATATGTTTCAATAAAGGGCGTTTATATTCTTTCTTTACATAATATACAGCCTGCTTAACTAAAGTTGCCGTAGAAGAAACGGGTGTAACTGCCACGCTAACCGGATTTTTAAGAATGGTGTTTGCCAGCTTCATGATATCCGGAGCTGCTGTAGCTGAAAAGAATAAAGTTTGCCTTTTGCCAGGTAATTTGGCAATGATCTTTTTAATATCATTAATAAAGCCCATGTCAAGCATTCTGTCGGCCTCATCCAGCACAAAAAACTCTATGCTATTTAGTTTGATAAAGCCCTGGTTCATTAAGTCCAGTAGCCTGCCCGGCGTTGCCACTAATACATCTGCGCCTCTTTTAATAGCCGCCACCTGCGGATTTTGATTTACCCCACCAAATACCGTTGTATGAGATATACCCAAGTTTGTACCATACTCTAAAAAGTTAGCGCTGATCTGCAAAGCAAGCTCGCGTGTTGGCGCAAGTATTAATGCTTTAATTGTTTTTTGAGGAACTTTAGGTTTATTGGCATCCAATAATTGTAAAATAGGTAAAGCAAAGGCTGCTGTTTTACCTGTACCGGTTTGTGCGCAACCAAAAATATCTTTACCTGCTAAAATATGCGGTATAGATTGTTCCTGGATGGGGGTTGGGTTTTTATACCCTTTTTTATCTAAAGCTGTAACCAGCTTATCGATAAGTTTTAGATCTGAAAATGTCATTTTCTTGTTTTGTTTAAATTTATAAATACATGGTATATGCGCATGGCATTACCAAACTAACCGTAAAGAAAAATGTAAAATATATCGTATTGTGACTAACGGAATACAAACTGATTGAGATACAATCTTCTAATTGATAAGGCAAAGATACACAAAAAAATTCAATTACAGATAGTGAGCCCTACCCGGCTTTCTTATTGCAGCGCCAATTTCCGTTTAAAACTCGGTATTGCCGCAATTGCTTTTATCCGTAAATTAGCAACTTCATGATTTCAATAGATAAAACCATACTGTCGGACGAGCTTTTTGAAGAGAAATTTGTCTGTGATCTTCATGCCTGCAAAGGTGAATGTTGCATCAGCGGGGAAAGTGGCGCGCCGCTTGACCTGGATGAGCTACCCATTCTTGAAGGCATACTTGATAAAGTGAAGCCTTATCTTAATAAAAAAGGCTTAAAGGCCATCGAAAAACATGGGCCTTATGTATTAGACAGCGATGGCGATTATACAACTACACTCGTAGGTAAAGAAAAGGAATGCGCTTTTGTAGTGTTTGACGAAAACAAGTGGGCCAAATGTGCTATTGAGATGGCGCATAAAGATGGTGTTATTGACTGGCAAAAACCTATTTCCTGTCATTTATATCCAATACGAATTACCCCACATAAAAACCACGATGCTTTAAATTATCATCGCTGGAATATTTGCAAAGATGCCTGCGCCTGCGGAATAAAGCTGAATGTGCCTGTATATAAATTTTTGCAAACGCCACTTACCCGCAAGTATGGGAAAGCTTGGTACAAAAAGGTTGAGAAGGCGTACAAAGAATATACCGACCTAAAAAAAGCGTAAGCGTGCGTGCCTTAATTTTAAAATCGACTGGAAATTTATACAGAGTTTGTACGGATACCGGCGATGTATTAATGGCAAACCTGGCAGGAAAAATTCGCTTAGAGCTTCGCAAAAGCACAAGCCCTGTGGTGGTAGGAGATTATGTAGAAATTGAACAGGCAAAGGACAGCGCGCTCATTACAAAAATATACCCGCGCAAAAACTATATCATACGCAAATCGTTAAACCTCTCCAAACAAACTCACATCTTGGCCGCCAATATCGACCAGGCTTTTTTGCTTGCTACATTGGTTTATCCGCGCACATCAACAGGTTTTATCGATCGGTTTTTAGTAACAACAGAGGCATACCGCATTCCTGCAAAAATCATTTTTAATAAAAGTGATTTGCTGGATGAAGAGCTAAAAAAGCAACAGCAGGAAGTAATCGATATGTATAAGGATATCGGATATGATTGCGTAGAAATTTCTGCTTTAAAAAAAGAAGACGTAGCCATTATTCGGCATAAATTACAAGACAAAATAACACTGCTTGCAGGACACAGTGGCGCGGGAAAATCGACACTGGTAAATAACATACAACCCAATTTGCATTTAAAAACTGGCAATCTTTCTGAGATACATTTAAAAGGAAAACACACTACCACATTTTCTGAGCTACATAAATTAGACGCCGGTGGCTACATTATTGATACGCCCGGAATTAAAGAATTAGGCCTTGTTGAAATGAAAAAAGAAGAAGTGGGCCATTATTTTCCGGAGTTTAGAGCCTTAATGCACCAATGCAAGTTCAACAATTGTACGCATACCAACGAGCCGTATTGCGCGGTTATCAAAGCTTTGGAAGAAGGTAAAATTTATGCAGAAAGATACCACAACTACCTGGGCATACTAAACAGTGAAGAAACCAACTGGACTGTTTGGGGAAACAAGTAGTTTAAGAATTTCCAACTTCCCTTATATGGATTTATAAAAGTTAAAATTAATTAACGAACCTGTTAAGTATTTGTAATTGGCAATTTTTACACTATCTTACACTTACTTTTGTCGAAACTTTAATCACTTAAAAAAACAAAAACATGAAAACATTAAAAATGTCAATGCTTGCTTTACTAATGTTAGTTGGTAATTTTATTTGGGCGCAACAAGGCTCACCAAAAACAGCAGAAGAAAGAGCAACTAATCAGTCTAAAAAAATGACCACAGAATTAGGCTTAAACGCAGATCAAAGCAAAAGCGTTTATTCTTTAGCTCTAACTCACGCGCAACAGCAAGATGCTGACCGAGCAAAATATAAAGATGACAGAGAAGGCATGAAAAATGCCCGCAAACAAAACATGGATACTTTTGAAGCAGGTTTAGCAAAAGTTTTAACTGCTGATCAAATGACCAAATACAATCAAATGAAAGCTGACGAAAAAGCTAAACGCCAACAAAACGGCGGACCACGTGGTGGCGGGCAAGGCGGAGGAGAATAATTCTTCTTTTCTTACTTAGTCTGACAAAAATAAATTCAAAAAAAATCCCGCAACCTGTTGCGGGATTTTTTTTGTTTCCAATTATAAATAGAATGTAATTTTCTAATATTTAAAATCAGGTTGTTCAGGTAATGTATATTTTCTTCCTGCGTTTATCTTTTGCAAATAAGCCATCAAAGGCTTAAAGTATTCAAGCATTGGCTTAGCTGAAAAATCCTGCCCGATGCTTTTCTTTAAATGCTCTCTCCAGTCAACACTTGCACCCGGTTTCATAACCTCCTGTAAAAACGCACCTACTTCTTTATTGCCCCAGTAGTTGGTAGCATGCGCATCTTGTTTCAGGATGTTTTGCGCAATATGCTGGTGAAACTGAAATAGCAATACGTTGCTCATACTGTAATCATAATATTGTGCAGCATCATCATTAATGTGTGTTTTGGTAGCTGCATCACAGTATTCTTCACCACGTTCTTCAGCCGGTACAATGCCCTGGAAACGTTTTACCAATTCCCACCATAATTTATTGTATTGATCCGGCGCAAGATTCTTAGAATATAAATTGTATTCAAACTCTGTCATGGTACCGCTTCCCCACGGAATGTGTACAGCATACTGTAAAGCTTCTTTCAATAACATCAGTGTATCATTTGTTTTAAGGTCTTTATCCATCATACCTAAACCTTGTAAGAAAGGCTTTTGTAAAGAGGCCATTCCCATCATTGTACCAAAAGCTTCGTGGTATGCACGGTTAGCACCGCTACGTAAAACGATCGGCACATCTGGGTTGCTGTATGACATATAATAGTAAATATGGCCAAGCTCATGCAGCGCAGTGCTCCACCATTCTGTGTTTGGCACCACGCTCATTAAAGAGCGTACATCTTTGTCATTATCTATATGCCATGCCGAGGCATGTGTATTCTTTTTGTAGCCTGCATCAGGAGGTACAGGATACAAGCTGGAACGTTCCCAGAAAGTTGCCGGCAATGGACCAAAGCCAATGCTTTGATAAAATTCTTCTCCTTTTTTCACGATCCATTCAGCACCTTGTTTTTTCAGGTAAGGATCAAGGTCAAAACCTTTTACTTCTACAAGCTGCGACCACTCCTGTCCCCAACGGTTAGGCAGCCAATGTGCCGGAATATAATCAGGCACCGGTTTGTTGTATTTTTTCGCCAGTTCATAACGGGCCCAGGTATGCAGCTCACGGTATAGTGGCCAGATATCCTTGATCATACCGCGTGTGGTTTCCATAAGCTCATCTGTGCTCATGCCATATTCTGAAGCCTGGTAAGCAAAGAAATCAGGGTAACCTAAAGGCTGTACCGATTTATTTCTTAGATCGCGTAGGTTAACCAAGCCGCTTTTCAAAACCTTACCGACTTCTTTACTGGCCAACCATACCGCTAAACGTTCTTTTTCATTAGACGATTTTTCCAGCGTGCCATCAATATCGTTTGGAGTGATCTCTTTTCCATTCAAAGTAAATTTAAATCCGTACAATAAACCTGTCTGTTTATTTTGTGCTGCAATTTTTTGTTTCACAATATCTCCCGCAGCTTCCGGGTTTGCACCTGCGTTAAACAAAATAGTTTTTAGCTGGCGAACCTGTAGGTCGCTTAATTGCAGGCTGTCTTTTTTATCTAAGAATGATTTTGCTTTTTCGGTAATAGCTTTCCCTCCTGTAAAAGTTGCCATCGCTTCATCTGCACGGGCAGCCGCATTTTCGGTTGCGGTATCGCCGGCAACAATATGCGTGTTTAATTTCCATTGCCCTTCGTTAGAAGCAATTAAATATTTTTGAAATTGCTTATTGTAATCAACCAAAAAGCTGTCTACGCTTGCTTTCATTGCAGCCGTGTCTTTTTCTTTGGTTGCTGTGTTGTTACATGCCGCAAGCAATAATGCAGCTGCGACAGATAGGGTTATACTTTTTTTCATGCCTGGATTTGTTTTAGTTAAGCAAAACTAAAAAATAATGCGGGATAAATTTTAAAGAATGATGAATGGTAATTTTTGCTGATATATTTACAATAAACAAAACAAAGGATTCTTAATACAAGTCCTGCGCTTCTATAAGATCCTGTACATCTTTTATTTTAAGATTGCTTTGCGATTTGCTTTTTGTCTGGTTAGGTATATTGCCGTCCCCGGTGTTGGTATTATTGTCGCCTACATCGATCGCGCTGTTTACGTTAAACGTTTCGTACATATTATAATTGTTGTAAATGCTTTTAGCCCTGCCAATGCGCAAGGTGAAACCCACGTTCAAAAACACACCGCGTGATATCTTCTCATTATAAAAATCATTCAATACAAAGCGATTGTGTTTGTTTTCTGTTTCCGAATAGAATGATAAATATTTTACGCCTGTAAACCCGGCACTGGCAAAAACCGAGATATGTTTATTAAAGTTAGCATCTAGCCTAAAGCCGCTGATCAATTCATACCTGCCATATAAAATGGTATTGTCTTTATTTTTCGGATAAATACTGTCGTTATTAGCCATATTAAACACGCCACCCATAGGCTTAAAATAAAGGCTGCCCCGCAGGTATTTGCCCATAGGAAAGCTAAAAGTTACGTTGCGCGGAAACTGGATGCTCAGGTACATTTTATCCAAACGCCCGAAGCGAACTCCTATATACGGCAGAAAATATCGGTTGCCCAGTGTGTAGGTGCGTGTTACGCCTACCCGAAAACTAAAATTCATATTAACCATATGGTCATAAAGCACTGTGCTTGCCCAGCGATACGTTGTATTGCTATGGGCAGAAAGATCGGTGGTCATAAAAGGTGTCAGGTCAACAAACCAGATGCCTTTTTTGCCGGAGTTATAAATACCCCGCAGCCCAATGCTTGCCTTTAGCAAATTATGATCTGTTGTGCCGCCAAATCTTGGCATAGCCATCATGTAACTGCCTGTGCCTAATAAGTGAAAATTGCTGATCGTGCCATCTGCGTGGTTATAATCTTTAGTCATGATAGGAAAATAAAACCCGCCTACCAACTGGCTGTACTGGTAATTTTCAAGCCGCTTCCTTATAGCAACATTGTCGCTGCCTTTTCTGAATCTTTCGTTAAGGTCTTTTTGAGGAGTAGTGTAGTAATCTGAAAAGATAGTCGGCGTAAAATAATGTTTAGGCGCTTTTATTTTTTTAGTGGTATCGGTTTGAGAAAGCATATTTAGTGCCACTACCATTAAAAAAGGTAGCAACGCATACATTGAAACGCCATATTTTTTCTGCCCGTAATTCACACACTCAATCGTTTGATTTTCCCTGCAATTGTTTCAATAATTCTTTCTTAAAGTCTTCTTCGGCCTGCCTTAGCTCGGCTACTTTTTTTACGGGAACTGTTTTCTTTAACCTCTCATAATATTCTTTATACAAATTAAACTCCCTTTGTTTTAAAAGCAATTCGGCATCCAAATAATCCTGCGCATCTTTATCAGTTGAAAAAATAGGTGGTTGTTTTTTGAATTCCTGGCGCGCCGCTTTTAATTTATCCTGGTATTCATTATAAACAGGCCAGAATTTTTGAGATTCGTCCGCCGTTAGGTTTAACTTCTGTGTGATAAAAGCTACCCGCAATGCTTCTATTTTATCTCTCTTATTTCCTGCTTGCGGAAATACTTTTAAGAAAGCAAACAGCACAAACAAATAACACAATATGTATCCTTTATTTTTCACTTATAAATTATCGGTTAAGGTATTAATATCTACGTTATCTGATACATCTGTCATATCAATCTTCTGGGTTTTTCCGTCTTTCTTTAAAAACAAACTATCACTTAATGATTTTTCATCTATCAGGTCTATAATATTATCGTCGCTTACATGCAAAACATATCCGCTGTTTAATATCTCTTTTTTATCCAGGCAGGCAAAAGTGTTGCAATCGTTGCTTACTACAGGTTTGGTTTGTTGTGTATAAAATAAAATGCCTGATCCAACAATTAAAGTAACGGCTGCCGCAATTTTGTATGATAGCTTAATGCGTTGATATAAAGGAACAACCTTAACGTCCGTTTCAACTTTAAATTCTTCAAAATAAGTAGCAGGGACTGTAAATGTATCTTCTTTTTTATGTGCATATAACAAAGTATATGCATCTTTTTCTTCTTCAAGAGAAATTGCATGTAGTATCTTTTCCGGCAGTGTTTCAAAATATAAATCCGGAGTTGTAAAGCTCGTTGACTTGTTCTCTGCCAGTAAGGGGCAAGAAAGCAGTTCTTCTTTCAGTTCAAAATAACCGGCAGGTACTGAAAACGGGTTTTTATTTTTCAGAGAGGTTAATAAAGGATACTCGTTCAATTCGTTCTCAGCAGCGATCTTTTTAAACAAGCGCTTGCTAAACGAGTCAAAGTAATTTTCGGGCAAAGAAAAATTCTCTTCCTTACCCGGAAAATTAAGATCATCTTTATTTATCTCATCATTGTTCATTTTCTGCTTAGTAGTTTGATGCTTTTTAGCGGCTAAGGTTTAAATGTTCTTTTAAATATTCCTCTACTTTCTTTGCTGCTATATGAAACGAAGCTTTCAAGGCTCCTACAGAGGTTTCCAGCACTTCCGACATTTGTTCATAAGGCATTTCATCATAATAGCGCATATTAAACACCAGGCGCTGTTTTTCGGGCAAGGTTAAAATAGCTTGTTGCAGTTTCAATTGTAAAGCATCGCCCGTAAAGTAAGGGTCGGTTTCCAAATTTTTACTTAACTGATTTTCTAAAGGATGAATAGATTCTACTACTGCCCTGTTCTTTTGCCTTAAAAATCCCAATGCTTCGTTAGTTGCAATGCGGTATAACCAGGTAAATAATTGCGACTCTTCTTTAAAGTTATCTAAGGCTTTCCATGCTTTTATAAATGTGTTTTGCAAAACATCATCCGTATCATCATGATCTAACACTATTTTGCGGATGTGCCAGTATAAGCGTTTCTGATACTTTTTTACAATAATGGCAAACACTCCATCCCTATGGGTGTTTTCCTTAAACAAGGCTATCAGCTCGGTATCGGGTGTTTGCTCGTTAATAAGAGTAAAATTATAAAAAAGCTTTTAACAGAAAACTCCCTGCACAAATATGCAGAGAGTTTTTAATTAATAAAGCTTATGTTATTACCAGTTAATGGTTGTGCTCCAACTGCCTATTGAAATGGTATACGTTAAATCACATCCACCGGTGCCATAATTAATAACACGCGTGGTTTTGCCCGAGGGAGTAAAATCTATCGTTCCGGCAACAAAAGGATGAAAATGAGGACGGGATGCATCGGGCGAGCAATTCATGTTACGCACTACATTGGTTATTGTAACTGTATACGGATCACCATTAACAGCAGTTCCGCTGGCGCTACCGTTCATTTCTATAACAGCTGCCGACCAGGTAATAGGTGTGCTTACTCCGTTATAGGCAGTTGGAACAGATACGCCGTTATACACAGAGCCCGCATTGGTATTTAAAAGCACATGTGTCCTGTTGGCATTCCAGGTATATGTATTTCCATTTGCTTTGGCAACGCTTATATTAGAGCTAATGCTCCACTGCATGTTTCCACCAGTCGCTACAAACCCTTCATTGGTAACCGTTTTGGCTATTGTAATGGTATTGCTGTTAACCGAATACGGATTAGCTGTAGTCGTATTTACCGTCATTGTCATGCCCTGATCGCGGTAATGAGCACCAACCGGATTCATCGTATAAATAAGAGTACCGTTGCGTGATTTGCCATCCATGCCTACATATCCACCGGAAAAAGTAACCGTTACAGTGCCTGTGCCATAGCCGGTAACACTAACCGAACCACTCATCGGGCTTAGTAAGCTTCCCTGGTTATTACCTTCTAATTTGTAAGTAGATACACTGCCATTGTCTACAGCTTCCGCACCTATATTTTCCGCATCGTTAGAGTGTTGTTCTGCCTGTGTATTATCGGCAGCAGTACTTGCATTCGTATCTTGTGCAGGTGTAGTATCTTTCTTTTTGCAGGAAGTAGATATTATTACTGAACCTGCAATCATTAATCCGGCAAGGGATAAGGTTAGTCTGGTGGTTTTCATGGCTTTTTGTTTTTAGGTTGTTTACTCTATGATGACATAAACAAGCTAAGGTTTAATCGCCCTGAAAAATATTTTTTATTTTTTGTCCTTAGTTTCTTAAAAGCAGTAATAACCTCTTAAACTTAATGCGTTCTGGAAGGTAAATTTAGGATCGGCACCGATATTTATTTTATCGAAAGAAGGGTTGTATACCAATTGCACCAGCCATTTTGGGCTGATGTTGATGTTCATACCCGCGCCTAAAAAGCCACCAAAGCCAACGCCACTTATGCGTTTGGATGAAAGCGCGCTGTAATTGCTAAACTCAGCAGCATAGGCTGCTTTCAGATCGATGATCAATCCGTTTATGTTTAACTGGTTCGTCATCATTTTATCCAGGTTAATGTTCAAGCCACCTTCCATGAAAAACCCTACGCGGCTATCATCATCGCCAAAGATGTGTTGGTAGCCTATCTGAATAGTGGTACGTTGCTCTGATCCGATAATAGGAAAGGCTTGTATATTGGTTGTGTTTTGAAAACTATTACTGGTTGCAGGTGGTGTGGTTTCTATAGTAAAATCTCCGGTAATGCTAATACGTGCAGTGTTTGCGTTCACCAAAATAGCATCGCGGGTAGTTACTGCATAACGCATTTGCCCGCCTGCTGTAAAGGCAATATTGTATTTTATATTATAAGGCATATCCTGCTGCCCAAAGCCCCAGGTGCCCGGTGCTACATTAAGCGCCTGTGCTATTCTATCAGTGCCATAACCATTGGCACCGCCATACACGTTTACAATTTGCTGATACATCAGGCTGTTAGGAAAGGTGTTTTGATTGCCGTATACATCCAGCCCATATCCATTATATAAAGCTGCAGTGTATTTATTGGCCAAACAGGTGCCAACCTGAAAACCAACCTGGAAACCTTTTCTCATTTTGGTTTTCTTAGGCCCGTCGTCATCTGTGCTTGTTGTATCTTGTGCTAATAGTGTGTTGCTTACGCCAAGCATGGACACGAAAAGGAAAATTGCTTTAATTACTTTCTGCATGTAACCTGAATTAGTTAGGCAAAGATATTCTCTTTCTTTTAAGCGTATATTTTTTAATGCCATTCTTTCCTGTTAAATGCTGCTTTACTGATTTTTTTTCAGTTAAAATTTGTTTTTACTGATGTTTTGACATCTTTAAAGCCCTTTTTTTGGCATGGAATGTACTTTGATTCCCCTCCTGCAAATAACTTAATGTTAAACTTAAATATAGGAGGAACCAAACAATGACACTTGTAAAATGGAAAAGACCTTTTGAAAACGGTCAATTAAACAAAACACACATGCATAACGCTCCGTTAGCGGGCTTATTTGAAAACTTTTTCGGGGACGAATTTTTGCGCGGCGAGTATGCGCAGTTTGTACCTGCAGTTAATCTTTCGGAAGATGCAACGCACTACCATGTAGATCTATCGGCACCGGGCTTTGATAAAGATGATTTTAAGATCGAGCTTAATGAAGGCATCTTAAGCATCTCAGGAAAACACCAGGCTGAAAAAGAAGTGAAAGACAAAACTTTTTCGCGCAAAGAATTTAGTTACGGATCGTTTCAAAGAAGCTTTTCATTGCCTGAAAAAGTAAATGAAGAAGCTATCGACGCGAAGTATGAAAACGGCATCTTAAAAGTTAGCTTATCTAAAAAAGAAGAAAGCAAAAGGGCCGTTAAAGAGATCAAAGTTTCCTAAGCTGTTCTTTGAGAAATAAATTATAGTGTTAACCAATAAAAAGAAAACGTGATGACCTTAGCAATTTTAAATCCGCTTGCAATATCGATGCTGGTAACTTTTATAAGCATGCTATTGCTTATTGGAGGGCAATATAAGATCTTTCCTAAGAGAACGGGTAGCCGTAACAATTTGTTACAAGATTCCGACAGAGGCAATTTACAGCTAAGTACCTGCTGCAATGAGAACATGGCGGAAGAGAAGAAATGCCCTAAGCGCCTGAATGATTTTTCAGGAGGGACTTTTGGTATATAAGGGTTAATGATTCTGTAAAAATAAAAGGGATTGCTTAGGCAGTCCCTTTTTGTTTTGCACCCTTCAACAAACTACAAATGACTTATTTTATTGCAAAAGCTTTGCAGTAAGCTTAAGGCCTGTGGTTATGATAGTAAGGTCATACTTTCCCGTTTCGGGATTTAAGGTAAATACATAACCGTCTTTCGACTGCGGGTCATCAAAAAAAGTAGTTTCAGTATCAGGGCTCAGCTCAATTTTTTCTTCATCGTTCTCTGCCACAAGCAAAGATCCGTTTTCTATCTGGAATGTAAATACTTTATGATGGTCGGCATCCAGCACATACCTGCCTATATACCTTGTCAGGATTTCTTCGGTTAAAGGTATTTTAGTTCTGTTTATAGGATGCGGAATTTCGTAAGGTTTATTGTCGAGTATGTTTATTACATCAGCCGTAACTTCCTGTATAGGCATATCTGTGTAGTTGGACAGGAAGATAAAGCATACTTTGGTTTTAAGGTTTTTATAAAAATAAGAGCGGTACCCGGGGCGGCCACCCGCTTGTATAAGTGTGCTATCAGGTCCGAACATTTTAAGCGCCAAAGTTTTATCAAGCGTTTTACCCGAAAGCATTTCCCGGCTAAAGCTATACACATCAGCCATGGTTGAGTAATAGTTGCCTGTTTCAAAGCTGTTGATGGCTTTCTTGGGGGTTGGCACAGCTTTTCCCTTTTCTACATTAAAGCCCCAGGCAAAGTTTTGAAGAGCCGCTTTGTCGTTATATTCTCCTGTGTTTTTTAATTGCATTTGGGCAAGCAGGTTTTGTGTAAAAGCGGGGTAGCCTTCTTTTGCCGTAACGTTGATGATGTAATGCAGCAGGAAGTACCCCACATTTGAGTAGAGCGTGTTTGTATTAGGTTCGAACTGCAGCTCTTCTTTTTTAGAGAGCTCAACTACTTTAGCCAAAGTGAGGTTATCATATTTTTCATAATCAGTAAGCTCCCTGGGCAATCCCGATCTATGATACATTAATTGCTCCACAGTTATTTTATCTCCTTCCGGAAAATCGGGAATGAATTTGCTCAGCTTATCGCTAAGGCTTAGCTTGTTTTGTTCTGCAAGCTTTAGTATGCTGAATTTGATAAACACTTTTGAAACAGAAGCGATAATAAATTTGCTGTCCTTGTTTACTTTCAGGTTTTCAGGTTGATTGGGGATGTTGTAGGTAGCATCTAACAATGTTTTATCGTCTTTAATTACAAGCACATTACCGTTAAAGTTTTTCAGGTTGGTTAGTGCCGAAAAATATTGGTTTAGCTTAAAGCCCGGGTCATTTTGATTTTGTTGCGCGGCAAGCTTAAGCGACAGGACAAGAAAGCCTATGATGATCTTTTTCATATAATGTGCTGCAGGTTACAAATGATATTTTGTTTATTTATTCTGCAGGAACAAAAATAAGAATTTTAAAGCAGGCAAGGTCTGCGCGAATTGCCATCGGACGTTCTTGATTTCTTGCTTATTTTTCGTCAAGGAAAAAGAAAATACAGTTTCGCATCAATCATTCAATAAAATAAAAAGATAATCCGGAGCAGCACGTTGGCCCGAACGTCCGCGGCGCTCGTGTGGCCTGTGCGATTTGCCATTGGACGTTCTTGATTTTTTGTTTCTTTTTCATCAAGGAAAAAGAAAATACAGTTTCTTTAAGAAACATATTCACCCAATATCCTCAGCGCATCAATCATTCAATAAAATAAAAAGATAATCCGGAGCAGCGCGTTGGCCCGAACGTCCGCGGCGCTCGTGTGGCCTGTGTGATTTGCCATCGGACGTTCTTGATTTTTTGTTTCTTTTTCATCAAGGGGAACTTATATACCTATTAGACCATACTTAATAAATAAGTTTAAGGATGTGTGTATAATGCTGGTACGGGAATGCTTCAAAACAACCGAGTTGCACTAAATTAAGATTGACCGTAAAAGGCTGCTTTATGAGAAAGAGAGGTTTGGGACATCGCCTTAATCTATGTGTGTTTTAAGGTAATTATGTATCTGTTAGACAAAATGTATTAATTAAAACTATATTAATAAGAATTAAAAACGGTTTATACTATTATTTTATAGATTTGTATAAACAGATATTTTATGACCTTCATTGCTAGTATTATTGCAAAAGATGGGATTGCAGTTATCGCTGATTCTCTAGTCTCATCAATGGAAAAAAGTTTAAATCAAAAGAAGTGGAATGACTTCATTAGTATCAAACAAAAAGCATCTAAAGATGGGGATTTTAAACTTACGGAAGAGGAGATCACAGAACTCTTTGAGGTTAAATCCTCGCATACTAAAGATTATGAAAATAAACTATTCACATATGATGAATATACTGTTATAACCACAGCTGGAGGTGCATTTATAAATAATAAGAATATAGAGGCTTTGGTTTTAGAGATCCAACAAAAAACTAAAGTAAATAAGAATTATACTACTCAAACCATAGAGGATAAAATTAAAGAGTTCTGTTCTCACCTTGAAGCAGAGGTTAAAATACATTTATCGAACTTTCATGAGATACATGACACAGTATTTATAGTGTCAAATTATGATAAATATGCCAGAAAAGGAGTTATATATAAAGTTACTATTTTAAGTACAAGCTCTGATTCATTAAAAATAACTGATCATATTTTTGTGAGATGTGGGAAAGAAGACGCCCACATCGTATGTGATGGACAACCGGGAATTGCAAATAGAATACTATATGGAGGAGTCCTTGATTCCTTAGAAACACATAACGATATACATGAATCTACAAAAAACGAACTTGAATTACATGGAATAAGTGAGGGAAATGGACTTCCTATCGATTTTTTTAAGAATTTAAAAGAAAAGCAATCGAGAGATCTGATAGCTAGTAAAGAAGATGATATACAATTATATAGTTTAACAGGATTAAGTTTACAACAAGCTGTTGATTTAGTATATCTCCTATTAAAAGTGGAAAGAGATTTCCAAGCGTACACAAAAAGAATACCTAACGTAGGCGGTTTAATTAAATTAGCCACAATAAACGACGAGGGAGTAAATTTTATATTAGGAAAAACAATTATAAAGCCTACGAGACACCTTTAGGCTCTTGAATTTGTTATAATAAAACCTTTACCATTTGTGATTTTCTTCATAGAATCTGTAAAAGTTTTTTCTTCACTTTTTCTTCTCTCTAATCTTGCGGTAAATATTTTATATATTAAGTCAGAATTATCATCCTCAGAAATAACAATAGTTCTTTCTGCTTTAATTTGTTCTTCTTTTATATTTTTATTGGTTTTTTCCATTTTACTTATACAAAGTTATACGTTTAAAGGTTACTTAGGTTTCAATTAATTAATCCTTTTTGAACATTGTATTGTTTATGGTGCTAATATACAATTATTTAAATATACATAATATTAAATAATTTCAAATAGAAACTAATGAATTTTAATGAAATTGACATAAAACGATAATATATTACATAATGCCTGGTTTTACTTTTTCTTAGTATACCCAAGTTTCTTGGCTATATACGGGTTATTGTCTAGCCAAATTTTGAGTTCCTGGAGCGTATTAAAATCATTTGAACCATTAGAAGTTATCGCCTCGTATGTAACCGTTATTTTTGCTGATTTAATTTCGTTTCCCATCTTTAAATATTAGAACCATAAAAATAATGAAACAACATTCATTATTATTTATTTAACATTTGGGTGTTTTGTGTCGGATCCAATGTTTTTAACGCTATTGTTAAAATACTTACAGCTGTCTAAAATTTAATATTTTTGTTATAACGTATTAGCGTACTTATTTCGCCATTCGAACCGACCAAGTTCAAAAACTTATATTGAAATAAGGAAAGCTGCACCGAAAGGCGTGGGGTTTCCTGTTTTGTATAAGCGCACCTTGGTCGGGCGTGAATGGCAGATAGGTTGCCTCACGCTGATGTTTTAAACTAATAACAACTCTTTGAGGCAGAGGGTTTAAACCAAGCCTTATGAAGAAAACAATCTTATTTTCAATTATTGCCACAATCCTATTAATTGGCAATTCTTGTAAGAAATCAACATCAAGTCCTGCAGCAAAAACAGTATCTACGCCAACTCAGCCAGTAAGTTCAACCGGCACAATATCAACAAATATGTCTTTTATGGATGCAGGAACTGCTTCTGGAACAACCATTAATTACACATTTGTAAATGAGGCATCTTGCTGGTATTCTATAAATGGAGGATCCCATAAAAGCATTACCGTGTCAAAAACATTACTTTCTGCAGGCACCTCCCCTTCTAATTATGGGTATTATCAACAATCTGAACTTCTAAATCCAGGCGACGTTGTTACCATTGGTTATCCAAGCGCAACAATAGGCTTGGTAATAGGAGAAAACAATCCTCAAAGCAGTGGCGTTGTAAGCGTTAACAATATGCAGTCAGGAGGAACAACCGTTACATATACATCATCGGTTATAACGTACACAGTTCATTAGTATGTATAAAATAATTGTAATATTATTTTTGTCTTTTACCGTTAATTTAAAATCTCAAACTATATATAATGATTGTGATTGCTCACATATCGAGACTAACAAAGACGAATTTACTGGGATAAAACACATTAATTCACCTGGATTAGAGCCTATCAGTTTTGAAAAAGAAATAACCGAAACAGGCGATATTGATTATATCATGTATTTAACAGCGCCTTCTCCATCCCCAAACATTGGAGAAGGCATAACCATAATATTTACGGATGGAACTAAATACTTTAAAAATGCAAAGGTAGACTCCAGGGTTAGTATTAAAGGTGATATGGATTATGAGGAAACAGCAATGATAATACTTTCTAATGCTGAAATTGAGAAATTTAAAACAAAAACAATAAAAGCATTCAGGTTATATGTATCAGATGTTCATTTAGAATCAGATAATTCAGAGCAATACAGGGAATACCTATGTTGCCTATTAAAATCAAAATAATATTTATATCCTGACATCTTGCTATTTGAAAACAAGATGAAAATTTAAAAAATTTATATATACACTGTATATACAAAAATCGTATATTTGTATTAATGAAAGCAGAAACATTAATAATAAGGAGCGACGAAAAAACCAAACAAGACCTTAAAAAGCTTGCCGAATCAAGCAAAAGAACCATGAGTGATTATCTGAGGCTTTTAATAGAACACGCAAAAAAGAATAACATTAAACTATAATTTTTTTTACATTTACGTATATACAACGTATAAACAAATAGGCATGAAAACATTTAAATCATTATTAGAATTTCAAAAGCATTTCAATACAGATGAAAAATGCAGATTGTTTTTAGAAGAACAAAGGTGGAATGGCACCCCGTCTTGCGCACATTGCGGGTCTTTAAATGTTATGCGTTTTGCAACTGATAACCGCATTTTTAAATGCAGAGAAAAAGAATGTCGTAAAAAGTTTTCTGTTACGGTTGGAACCATATATGAAAATTCAAAATTACCACTTACAAAATGGTTTTTGGCTACTTATATATTAACCGTTCACAGCAAAGGTATTAGCAGTTTACAATTAGCCGGATGGTTAGGAATTACTCAAAAAAGCGCCTGGCACTTAAACCACAGGATCAGAAAGATGCTTTCTAACAATTCTGCCGAAATGCTAGATGGTATTTGCGAAGTAGACGAAACTTATGTTGGTGGAAAAGAATCTAATAAGCACAAAAGCAAACGAGCTGCAAAAATGGGTTCAGGCAAAAAAACTATGGTATTAGGGGCCGTTCAAAGACAAGGTAAGGTTAAAACAAGGGTTATTCAAGAAGCAAGTTCCGAAAATATTGCCGAAACAGTAAAAGAATTTGTTTCAGAAAACAGCATTTTAGTAACCGATGAGCATCACGCATATAAAAGGTTAAAAACTACTTATAATCACAAAACAATAAGCCACAACAAAGATCAGTACGTTAGAAAAGAGGAAATTTTAGTACACACAAATAGCGTAGAAGGCTACTGGAATATACTAAAAAAGCAAATTACCGGCATACATCATTTTGTTAGCCCAAAACACCTGCAGCGTTATTGTGATGAGTCTGCCTTTAGATTTAACAATCGTGAGTCTTGTCAGGATGAGAGATTTTCAACCGCCATGGCTAATTGTGAAGGAACATTACAATATAAGTCCTTAATAAGTAAATAATGGATAGAGAAGCGTATTTAAAGGAAATGGGATCTAAAATAAAATCTGCCCGAAAAGCCAATAAACTTTCACTGCCTAAACTTAGCGAGTTGTGTAAAGTCGGTATTTCAAATTTATGGTTTATTGAACAAGGTAAACGTAATGCGCATATACTTACCCTAAAAAGCATTGCAGATGTGTTTAAAATGGATGTGAAAGATTTTTTATAGATTTGCTTTATGGCAAAGAAAAAGACACCAAAAGAAGCTGCTCAGATATTCCAAAATATAATTAAAGCTTCTGTTACTGTACCAATTAAAACAAAGCCTAAAAAGAAAAATAGTAAATGAATTACTTTTTTAATTTTTTAGTAATTAAGTCGAATTTAATATCTGTACTGTCTTCATACTGTTTTTGAATAACATTCATTATAGAAAATATTTTATTTTCCTTATTTAACATTATTTTTGTATAAACCCTACCTTCCTTTTTATTAGCTTGTTCTATTGAAACTTCTATGGTATCTTTTGATACTTTATTTATAGTTATTTTTTCTTTGGAAATTTTACATTCATTTTTAAATGGCTTTTTTCCTCTAGACAAATATTCGAAATTAGATCTTTCATGAACGGATTCTTGATTAACATTAATTAATGTATAATATCTTTTAAGTGGGAGTGAATAATATGAATCTAATTTTTTTGTATTGTTTATGCAGTATGCGTCATAATAAGATTGAATATATTTTATTAAATCAATCTGTTTATTTTTCTCATTCAGTGCCTTTTTTTGATCAAATTGAATCTTATTAATACTATCATCTATTTGCATTTCTTTATTATATTTTTCTGAAATCACTTCTTTATTTTTATTAATAAGTATTTGTGATACACAATACAAAGAAATAGACATTACTATTGATATAAACGATAATATTGATATAAATTTCCAATTTTTTAAACCTCCAAAATATTTCTTTACCGGATTCAATAATGGCATCGTTATAGTTACACTAAATATTAGTATTGGTATAACAAATAATATATCAATTAGTTTAATCATTATCTGGATGGAATAAAGTTTTATAACTAACGAAAGTTGTTAAAAAAGCGAAGAATATAGATACTAAGTATAATCTAAATACTGTAAATTCTAATATTTTCATTTCCTCCAATATAGATTCTGTATTAACACCTATTTTTAACAGACTATCTTTCTTTTCATGCAACTTTATTATATCGTGTTCTACATTTAATGATATTCCAATAAACATAACTATTATAGCCATATAAAACATTAATATTCCATCGCATACTGTATTTGATAAATCATACGGTAATTTCTTTAATTTTTTAAGTTCAGAGAAAAGAGCTATTAATACAGCTATTGAAAAAGCATAAATATCTAATTCTGCTATATAAAAAGTAGGTACTTCTTTTCTCCAAAACCAAAATAGAAACAATCTCAATAAATAAGGGAATGCAGAAAATACTAATATAAATACGACCCATTGTATTAATCTATCTAGCTTTTTATTAACTGTCTTTGCCATAAATAAATACAAATATATTTTAGGGCAACGAATATATAAATTAATCACATTTGTATGTTTATGTAATATTTTTTCATTTAATGTGCTTTTAGTCTAATAGGTATATAAGTTCCCATCAAGGAAAAAGAAAATAATAAACCAAGTTCAAGTTTAAAAAAACCTTGAATTTTTGTTTCTTTTGCTTCAAGACAAAAGCAAGTATTGTTGTTTTGCCTTGATTTTTTGTTTCTTTTTCATCAAAGAAAAAGAAGGCACCTCCTTTCAGGCACCTCAAAAGCAAAATATCGCACCAACAACCCGCACAATCGGGTTATAACAGCTCACAGTCGGGTTATAAGCATTCCCAATCGGGTTATAACAACTCACAGTCAGGTTATAACAACTCACAGTTGGGTTATGAGCACTCCCAATCGGGTTATAAACATCCACAATCGGGTTATAACAAGTCACAATTGGGTTGTACAAAGTTAAAATTATTAAAAATGTAGTTAATAGGTTCATGTTGCAACAAACACTAAAATGTTATAGACGAAAGATTGCCTTTATTTTTCAATGGCATTGCAGTTTTCCCGCAATAACGAAACATGATTAAACCTACAAAATATAATACAGCAATAAATCACAACCACGTTACTTCAAAGAGAGATTTTCTGCATAAACTGTGGGGTGAGTTTAACGTGATAAGCGGAAACAGGTTTGTTTATAAAGTAAAAAACAAAGCCCCTGTAAATTGCTTTACAAGGGCTTGCTTTGGTGTGGGATAAACTTATTGTTGTTTAACCATTTTTTTAGTGTCGATCACTTTGCCATCTACTACTAATGAATAGCTATACATACCGTTGGTTAGGTCGTTGGCATATACAGTTAAAGAACCTTTTCCTTTAGCAGCGATGTTTGTGCTTTTTACTTGTTTGCCGCTCATATCATAAAAAATGATTTGTGCAGTGCCAGCGCTTTGTGGTATAACGTATGTTATAACAGTTTGCTCAGCAAACGGGTTTGGTGTATTTTGGTTTAATACCACTACATCGGCATCGCTTAAGCTAACACCTTGTGCGCCTACAGATGCTGTAGCTGCGTTTGCATTCGTATTTCCTGCCTGTGTGTTGTTTGCCAACAACTGGCTGATTTGTTTTTGCAAAGCTTTAATGGTAGAATCCTGTGCATCATTTTGAGTTTGTTGTGCCTGTGCCTGTGCAATTAATAATGCAATTAAACCATCGTAGTTTACAGCTTTGTGGTTAATAGCTTCATGGATCACTTTGCCGTCTTTATCTACATCAGAAGGTTTTTTTACGTTGTAAACCAATTCAGGCAATACTTCTTCTAATTCCTGTGCTATAAAACCATATTGTTTTTTAGCTGAAAAATGCATGCCGTTGTTTGCTGTGGTATCATAATAGTAGCTTCTAGGAGTTAGTTTTTTAAAGATATCAGCAGGGTTTGAAATTGTTTTGATGTTAGTTTTAAATTGTCTGTCAGATGCTGTTAACCAACCTGTTCCTGAATTTGAACCACCGTTTACATAAACGTCGCCATTAAAATAACCTGCATAGTTTCCGGTTGCATAAGAGCTCACAGTTGAATAGATACCATAGTTAAGAGTTGCGTTTGAACCCACTGTTGCATATACTGCGTAGTTGATACCGCTGGTACCGGCAACACCTGCGCCCGAAGCGTTGAAGTATCCGCCATATACTCTGCCACCGGAAGTGTTACCGGTTGATACGCTTGATAAGCCTACGCAATTAGTAGCACCCGAAGAAACAGCGCCTATTCCATAATGATAAACACTTGAATTTGATTCTGTAGCAGTTGCTGCACCATAAAGCCCATAAACATACGGATTAGTAGTTCCGCTAATAGTGTTTGAGTTTATAAAATGTCCATTATAAACAGGGCCTGATGAAAAGGCTGTTCCTGTATTATATAGTACATCAAACTTGGTAGCTGCTGTTAATGCGCTGCCACTGTAACCAATACCAACGTTAACAGTATTATCACCTAAGATCATAGTGCTGTTAGTTGTTACAGTAGCACCGCTACCAATTGCCGTAGCATCCACTAATGTAGCCGCGTTTGCACCGGCTGCATTTGCTGTATATCCTAAGAAGGTATTATTACTTCCGGTAGTATTTGCAGAACCGGCACTATATCCTAAAAATGAGTTGAAGCTTCCGGTTGAAGTAAGCAAACCCGCACTTGAGCCTATACCGGTGTTTTGTGCTCCACCTGTATTTCTTATTAAGGCTTCATATCCAACAGCTGAGTTAAAATTTCCTGCGGTTATAGTAGCTGTAGAAGCAGAAAGCGCTGCAAAACCAAGGCCGGTATTGCCTGAGCCGGTATTACCTGACATTGCATCAGCTCCAAAAGCAGCATTGTTGTTTCCGCTTACGTTGTTTTGCATAGCCTGATAGCCAAATGCTGCACTACCAATACCACCCTGGTTAAGATTACCTGAATGGTCTCCCACAAAAGTATTATTGGTGCCTGTTGCAGTGTTTGATGTGCCTGCGCCACATCCTAAAAATGTACTATTTGCGCCTGTTGTACCGGCGGCGGTTGTACATGTGTTTGTTAGCAATCCGCTTCCGGCGGTTACCTGGCTTTTTGCGGTGCTGATGGTTAAAGTTCCTACTGCAATTAGTGTAAGAGCTTTTGTGAAGGAAGTTTTTTTCATAACTTTTTGTTTTTTGTTTGCTTACTCACTTGATGGCTTTTCAGCTTACTCCATTTTACTTTTTTGTTGGAGTAAACCTATTTCATTTTGCATCCATAAAAAATACGGCTTTGCACAAATGATTGCATGTGTAATAAGTTTTGATTTAAAAATGATGGTTGCAGAAAATAAAGATTGGTTTTATTGGTATAATTTAGATAGTTACCATTGTGTTAATTATTTTGGATGTAAGAATTTTGCTCACTGATTTTACAATAAAAAGAATATTCTTACGTTAATTGATCTATCTTTAACTCACATAAAAATCATTATGAAAAAAATAAGCCTTTTAGTAGTTGTTATTTTATTGTCTTTTGGATGTAACAACGCAAATAAAACCACCGAAGAAAAAAACGCAACAACCGCAGATGCACCTGCTATAAACGAGGCTTCTAAAAAAGCAGCGCATGACATCTTGGAAGTGTATCGCCAGCGTGTGCTGAAAGGCGAAGACATGGCTGAACTGGCTAAGCTTTATTCTCAAGACCCAGGCTCTGCCAAAGAGGGCGGACTTTATAAAGATGTTGCCAAAGGGGTAATGGTGCCGGAGTTTGAGAAAGTTGCCTTTACTTTAAAACCCGGTGAGATATCCGAAGTGTTTGAAACCCAATATGGTTTTCATTTTGTTCAATTGGTTTCTGCCCATGATGGTTTAGTTGATATAAGGCATATTCTTATTATTCCAAAAGCGGGATAGCAAAACCTTAGTGCTGCTTTCAGCCGGGTACTAAGCTTTCTTTACATACTCAGATTTAAGCGCCATTGAGCCAAAACCTTCAATCTTGCAATCGATGTTATGATCGCCATCGGTCAATTTAATGTTCTTAACCTTAGTTCCTGCTTTTACAGGCTTTGAAGAGCCTTTAACCGGCAGATCTTTTATTACCACAACGCTATCGCCATCTTGTAACACATTGCCATTAGCGTCTTTAATTACATTACTTGCCTCGTTGTTTATTTCGGCAACTCCTTCTTCGGGATTCCATTCATGAAAACACTCCGGGCAGACCATTAATATTCCATTAGAATAGGTGTATTCGCATTTGCATTTGGGACAAGAGGGATATTCTGACATGTCAATAGATTTTAGACGGCAAAAATACTTGTTTATTTAAGAAGCTTATAAAAATCTGCATTTACTGATAATTATCAGTTTTTTAATGGAAGGTTTAAGATGTACGTCAGAAGGATTAAGACGTACGTTCCAAGGACTAAATCACACGCCGGAAAGATTAAAACGTACGTTCCAAAGATTAGATCACACGACGGAAAGATTAAGACGTACGTTCCAAGAATTAGATCACACGACGGAAAGATTAAGACATACGTTTCAAAGATTAAATCATACGATGTAAAGATTAAGACGTATGTTCCGAAGATTAGATCACACGTCGGAAAGATTAAGACGTATGTTCCAAAGATTAGATCACACGACGGAAAGATTAAGACGTACGTTCCAAGAATTAGATCACACGACGGAAAGATTAAGACATACGTTCCAAAGATTAAATCATACGATGTAAAGATTAAGACGTATGTTCCGAAGATTAGATCACACGTCGGAAAGATTAAAGCGTACGTTCCAATGATTAAATCACACTACGGAAAGGTTAAGACGCACGTCGGAATGATTAAAACATGCGTTTTTGCCTTACTTACGTGTACCGGATTTAGAAAAGCTTGTCATGCCGGTTCAAATTGATTGGGAAGGCCTCCGGATACAATTTTAACATTTAGCATGTTTTATTACAAGGTTTTGCCAAAACCCTGGTAATTTAACTCTTTAATGTTCTTTTTGCTTGACCAAAAAGAACGAAAAAGTCAAGAAAGTTCCGATCTCCCCCGCACATGCCACTCTGCTCCGCGGACTTTCGGGCCAACGAGCTGCTTCGGAGGGAGGTTTTCTGCATAAGTTGTATGGATGTTTCTCAGATAGACGCAAATTCCACTTTACTCTATTGTGCTAAAAAATTGTGTATTTTTAAAACGAAACATTATCATGCAATTAAACCTAACTTTTTGTTTTTTATTCATTACTTTTTTTGTGTTTGCACAAAAACCAGAAAAAATATCCTCTCAATATTTTAACGAAGGCTTACAATATTTTAATGAGGGCAAATTGAGTAAAGCCGACTCACTTTTTACTTTGTCGCTTAAATATAATCCGGACATGAATACTTATTTTAATAAAGCTGTAGTGCAAAAAAAGTTAGACAACTTTACAGGCTTTTGTGAAAATTTGCGAATGGCTGCTTTATATGGCGATAAGGAAATGGTAGAAACATACCAAGCAAACTGTTTCTCATCAGATTATTTTTATGTAACGAAAGATTATAAAAGAGCCTATCAATCTGACTATTATTACAAATTAGTTTTTAAAAAATCTATGTATAACTCGACTCAAGAAATTAGCACATACGATACAGCTAAAAAATTGATCGAATGTTATCAGGTAGAAAACATGGATACTGCCTATACAAAATTTCCGAACTATACAGATTCTATTATATCCGTTGATATAAAATCACTTGTATTTCAAACTATATTCAAAAACATACATTACCCTGAGATTGAAAAAGAAGCTAATATCATGGGCAAAATATATGTTAGTGTTTACTTTAATAAATTAGGGCAATTTGAAAATCCTGAGATTTTTCAAATGCCGCAAGATTGTTGGGGCTTAGCTAAAGAGGCTTTACGTGTAGCTAAATTATTTCCTCCATGCAAGCCGATCATCTATAAAGGACATGCTGTTAAAGCAAGATTTATTTTTCCGGTTGTTTTCAGGTTGCAATAATTTTCGACTCTCTAAATATCTGTTTACTGTGCCATTTACATTAAGACAATTTTTATTTTACGCGCCGAATTGTCTCAGGTGGTGGTCTGCATGTTTATAAGCAATGACACCTACTTCCTCTTTGGTCATTTTACCAAAGAAAATATGAATGAAGCCCGGGTTGTTATAATGAGAATATTGCCTGATCAGGGCTGTCCATTTAGATTTTTCGGCAGCAATATCGCATTCTGAATCTTTGATTTTAAACTCTTTGCTTGTTGGCGTATTTCTATCTAAAGGACTTTCATCCTTTGTAAGTTTATTCAGAGCCATTTTTCCAAACAGCTTTCCGATAAATGCCTGCTTATAAACAGGCTTATTGATGCCAAGCATCCATTCATCCCAGGATGTGCAATGCTTAAGCATTTGGCACAAATTCATCTTCCCCCAATGTGCTTTATTGCTATCGTTTATAGAATTAATCCTATCTATTAATTGTTGCTGTATAGTTTGGTCAAAAATTGTCTTCATACGTTATGAGTTAAGATGCTGAAACAAGTTCAGCATGACGTTACTATATCTAATTAATAACTATTCGCTATTAGCTAATACCTCACTTACATATTCCTTCTGTATTGCCCGCCTACTTCAAAAAGTGCATGGGTAATTTGCCCAAGGCTGCAATACTTAACGGTTTCCATCAGAGCGTTAAAGATGTTGCCGTTTTGTACTGCCACGTGCTGTATCTCTTTCAGCTTTTCTTTTCCGGTATCGCCGGCATTTTTCCAAAGAGTTTGCACGGTTTGTATCTGGTGTTCTTTTTCTTCCTCGGTGCTGCGTATAACTTCTTTTGGTATAATAGTTGGCGAGCCTTTACTTGACAAGAAGGTATTTACACCCACAATAGGATATTCGCCGGTATGTTTAAGTGTTTCATAGTACAAGCTTTCTTCCTGTATCTTCCCACGCTGATACATAGTTTCCATAGCGCCCAATACACCACCACGTTCGCTAATGCGGTCAAACTCGGCAAGCACAGCAGCTTCTACTAAATCAGTCAATTCTTCTATAATGAATGAACCTTGCAACGGGTTTTCATTTTTAGCCAGGCCTAATTCTTTATTAATAATTAATTGTATAGCCATGGCACGGCGCACAGATTCTTCAGTTGGAGTGGTAATAGCTTCATCATACGCGTTGGTGTGAAGTGAATTGCAATTATCGTAAATAGCATACAGGGCTTGTAATGTTGTACGTATATCGTTAAAGTCTATCTCCTGCGCGTGCAGACTTCTTCCGCTGGTTTGAATATGGTACTTCAACATTTGCGAACGCTCGTTTCCGCCGTATTTAAACTTCATGGCTTTAGACCATATCTTACGCGCTACACGTCCAATTACACTATACTCAGGATCGATACCGTTACTGAAGAAGAAGGATAAGTTAGGTGCAAAATCGTCGATGTGCATACCTCTGCTTAAATAATATTCTACAAAGGTGAAGCCGTTTGCAATGGTAAAGGCAAGCTGTGAGATAGGATTAGCACCTGCTTCGGCAATGTGATAGCCGGAAATAGATACCGAATAAAAATTACGGACCTTATTATCGATAAAATATTGCTGCACATCACCCATTACGCGTAATGAAAACTCGGTAGAGAAAATACAGGTGTTTTGTGCCTGGTCTTCTTTTAAAATGTCTGCCTGCACCGTTCCACGAACTTGTGCTAAGGTTTCTACTTTAATTTTTTGATATACATCAGCAGGTAAAACCATATCACCAGTAACGCCTAACAGCATTAAGCCTAAGCCATCGTTACCTTCGGGTAATGCGCCGTTGTAGGTAGGGCGTGCAATGCCTTTTGCTTTATAGATGTCGTTGATTTTCTTTTCAACTTCTTTTTCAAGGCCGTTCTTCTTGATGTAAATTTCACATTGCTGATCGATAGCTGCATTCATAAAGAAGGCAGCAATAATAGCAGCCGGACCATTGATGGTCATAGACACCGAAGTCTTAGGATCGGCTAAGTTGAAACCGCTGTAAAGTTTCTTTGCATCATCTAAGCAGCAAACGCTAACGCCGCTATTACCAACCTTTCCATAAATATCAGGGCGGTAATCAGGATCTTGTCCGTAAAGGGTAACACTGTCAAACGCTGTACTTAAACGCGCCGCAGGCAAACCTTTACTTACATAGTGAAAACGTTTGTTGGTACGTTCAGGCCCGCCTTCGCCGGCAAACATACGCGCAGGGTCTTCTCCTTCGCGTTTGAATGGATAAATACCCGCAGCATACGGAAATTCTCCGGGAAAATTCTCCGTTAAGTTCCATTTCAACACATCACCCCATGAGCGGAATTGCGGCACGGCAATCTTTGATATTTGTGTGTGCGATAAACTTTCGTAATGGGTTTTAATTTTAATTTCCTTATCGCGAACCTTAAAGATGTAATACTCGTTGGTATATTGTTTTTTACGGTCTTCCCAGGTATCCAATAATTTCTTGTTGTGTCCGTCAAGGTCGAGTGCAATGACTTCGTATTCTTCTTCCAGGGATTTGATCAGGCGATCTCTGTCGGCCGACTTGCTGTCTTTTAAGGTATCGATGGTTTTGCGAATGCCATATAATTTTTCAGCTACATCCGATTGTTGCGCAGCACGTTTATCGTAAGAACGATTGTTTTCGGCAATTTCACTTAAGTAACGGGTGCGTGCAGGTGGAATGATGTAGATCTTTTCGCTCATCTCATTCGTGATGTGGAAATTGGATTTAAGATCGGCACCAGTTTTCTCAACCATTTTATCCATCACCGCTTTGTATAAACGATTCATACCGGGATCGTTAAACTGGGAAGCAATGGTTCCGTATACAGGAAGCGCATCATCGCTTGCCTCCCATAAGTTGTGGTTGCGCTTATATTGTTTTTTTACATCGCGTATAGCATCCAGTGCGCCGCGTTTATCAAATTTGTTTAATGCAATAACATCAGCAAACTCGATCATATCGATCTTCTCTAACTGAGTAGCCGCACCATATTCGGGTGTCATTACATACAAGCTCATATTACTGTGTTCGGTAATCTCTGTATCGCTTTGCCCGATACCGGCTGTTTCCAAAATAACTAAATCGAAATTGGAAGCCTTTAAAATATCAACCGCATCTTTTACATATTTAGATAATGCTAAATTACTCTGACGGGTTGCCATACTGCGCATAAACACACGCTCATTGCGAATGGCGTTCATACGGATACGATCACCCAACAAGGCGCCGCCGGTTTTACGCTTGGAAGGATCGACAGAAATAATACCCAGTGTTTTGTTTGGGAAATCAATTAAAAAACGGCGCACCAGTTCATCTACCAAAGATGATTTACCTGCACCACCGGTTCCGGTAATACCTAACACGGGTGTTTTAGATTTTGCTGCCTGCTCGCCAATCTTTTTAAGCATGGCTGCATTTTCCTCTCCATGGTTTTCTGCTGCAGAAATTAAACGCGCAATCGATTTATGGTCGCGCTCTTGTATGTGAGCAACTTCTCCGTTCAGTTTAATAGAAGGATCGTAGTCGGATTGTTGAAGCAGGTCGTTGATCATGCCCTGTAAGCCAAGCGCACGCCCGTCGTCAGGACTGTAGATACGAGTAATACCATATTTATGCAGCTCTTCGATCTCAGTAGGAAGTATCACTCCGCCACCGCCACCGAATATTTTAATATGAGAGCAGCCTCGCTCTTTCAACAAATCGTACATGTATTTAAAATATTCCACATGTCCACCCTGGTAAGAAGTAATGGCGATGGCATTAGCGTCTTCCTGTATAGCACAATTAACTACATCCTGTACACTGCGGTCGTGCCCTAAGTGAATAACCTCGGTGCCGCTGCCTTGCATAATACGGCGCATGATATTAATGGCTGCATCGTGCCCGTCGAAAAGAGCCGCTGCGGTAACGATACGTATTTTATGTTTTGCCTGATATGGTTTTGCTTCTATCATCATCTTTTCAAGAAATTGCGTGAGCGGCTAATTTACGAAATTACTTGTTAGTGAAGCGGCATTATACAAGGGGAATTGGTCGAAAAATAGTATTTGTTAATTTATTTTTTTATATTTGATTGAAACAAAGCCCACACATATGAAAAAAATAGTATTTATTGCTACTTTATTTATTTTTTGCGTTATATCTGTAAAAGCACAGGTTAAAGTGCAAAGCGACAGCCTCTCTAATTTGAAAAGGCAGGGCAAACTAAACGGCAATGAGCATTTATATAATCCTGCCGGTACAAAAGGTTTGCATGTAACACAGAGCCCAAACCGTGCAGCAAAAGTTGGAATACAAAATAATACCATTATGTCTTCTACCTCCTGCAATTGTTGGATACCGAGAGATACTTCCTTTCATGTGGTGCCATTTGACGGCAGCGGTGGAAGTGGTGGCCCGGGAGTTCCGCCAAATTATGCTAATGATGATTGGTCTACTTCAGCTATAACTTTACCTTTTAATTTTTGCTTATATGGCACCAATGTGGGTTTTGGAAGTCAGCAATTATTTATAAACAATAACGGCAATGTTACATTTGGCTCGGCTTACTCAACATTTTCGGCGGTTGCTTTTCCAAGCACTCAATATGTAATGGTGGCACCTTTTTGGGGAGATGTAGAGACAACTAATTCAGGCAGTGGTTTTGTATATTATCAATTAACGCCTACGCATTTGATTGTACAATGGGATAGTGTAACCTGTTTTCAAACCGGGGGTGCAACATCTCCCAATGCTTCTTTGAAAAACACCTTTCAACTGATTATTACAGATGGAAATGACTCCATATTGCCTAATGGGTATAATGCTTCTTTTTGTTATGGCGATATGCAATGGACAACCGGAGATGCTTCTGGAGCCACAAGTAATAGCGGCTTTGGCGGAACACCGGCTACGGTGGGCATAAACAAAGGAAATGGCACAAATTATATTCAGATAAGTTTATTTGGCAATAACACAAGTGTATTTACCAATCCTGCAGGAAATCCAGTTAGCGGTATCAACTGGCTTAGTCATAACTCGTTTATTTTTGATGCCTGTGGTGCAACCACTAATTTACCACCACTTGTATTGGATAACTCTAATCCATGTCAGGAAGATACTTTAACTATGTATGCTACTGATACACTTTCACAAAGGGTTGGCTTTATAGGGCCTGAACCAACACAGAGTGTAACCGTAAACGCAGCTGCATCTGCTTTAGGCTCTGGTTTTTCAGTATTAGATTCAAATGCTGGTACAACCGGCTCTATAGGTTTTATGATAAGTGGTAATGAATTAGCCCCGGGTTATTATAATATGTCTGTAACCGGCACTGATAATGGAGTACCTCCTTTAAATACAACTTTAAATTATGTTATTCATATTTTACCAGCGAACATAACAACCGGAATCAAAACTACTGAAAACAAGCAAGTTTCAATTTACCCTAATCCAAATAACGGTAGCTTTGTAATTGAACCCAATTCAACTTTAAAGCAATTAATACAGGTTTATGATGTAACAGGAAAAATTGTTTTAAGCCAATATATTATCGGTAAAACAACAATTGACGCAAGTAATTTAAATGAAGGAGTTTATAGCGTAAGCATTACAGGCAATCAGACCAAGATAAATAAGAGACTGGTTATTGTGAAGTAGATAACAATAAGGTAGAAATGTTTTAAAGCCAATGTAATAGTTGGCTTTTTTGTTTAAATAAAATTCGAAGGCATTTATTGTTTTTTTGTATTATAGCTTAAAAATTGCCTGAATGAAAAAACTTCACAGCCCATTGAATAGAATATATATAACGCTAACTACGCTTTTGTTTTTATGCCAGCAAGCCATTTTTGCCCGTGCAGGCGGCGGCGGTGGAGGCGGAAGTCATAGCAGTGGCGGCGGAGGTGGCGGATACAGCGGAGGAAGCGGCTTTTATAGTACGGGCCATGGCGGCGGCGGACATTTAAGCCCTGCTACTATTATCATTATTATTATAGTTGTGTTAGTATTTCTGTATCTCAAAAAAAACGGCAAGCTGGGTAATGTAGGCGGAGACGGAGGAGATGAGGTAGATAACATTCCGGATAAGCCATTACCGGAAGGGCTGAATAGGCAAAAGATACAAAGCTCTTTTTTAAGCATACAGGATGCCTGGCAGAAAAAAGATTTGAAAAACGTGCGTAAGTGGGTTTCTGACGGGGTGTACCAGCGCTTTAATGCGCAGTTTGAAATGATGAACAAATTACAGCAAACAAACAAGTTGACCAACATACAAATTGATGGCATCAGGTTAGCCAATACAGGTGTTGATGGTAATTACCACACAGCTGATGTGGCCATTGGTTTTACTATGGATGACGAATTCTTAAGTGAAAAATACCCGTCTTTCAACCAAAAATACAGGGGCGAAAGCGCTATGGAATACTGGACGTTCATAAAACGCAATGATGCCAAAGCAGGTAAAAATCTATATGATAATAATAATTGTCCTAATTGCGGCGCTCCATTTGGTGTAAGCATGGGAGAGATTAGCAGGTGCAGCTCTTGCGGAACGCTTACCAATAATGCAAGCTACGATTGGGTATTGAGTGAAATTACGCAAGCTGATGATTATAACGGGGGCACTAATTTCAGGAAGCAAGCGGAGTTGCAGGAGCTTACGAAACACGACAGCCTGTTTTCGGTGCAACGAATAGAAGATGTGGCTTCTAATGTTTTTATGCAAACGATGGAAGTTTTATCCGGTGCGCCTGAAAAAAAATTAACACGTTTTGCGGATGCCGAAACAACCCAGGCTATTCTGCAAATGAAAAAACAATTGGGCAATTTTGTGTTTGATCGTTTGTATTTAAATGATGTTGACCTGGTTGATTTTAACACAAATAATGAGCGCCTAAACCTGGTGTTTTCCTTAAAAGCGACCTATCAGCGTGTAGAAGCCGGACAAAACCTTAAATTGATAGACCACGATATGGTTACAAGAATTTATGCCATGGTGTTGTCTAAAAACATAAAAGCCTTGCAAACCGCTGAAAAGGAAACCGTATTTAGTTATGAATGTGCTAATTGCGGCGCTCCATATACGGATACCACCAATGATGTTTGCCAGTATTGCAGCGCTCCGTTAATAGATTTTAATAAAAACTGGGTGCTGACTTTATTTAAAATGAGTTAAATTTTAAGTCGGCTCAACAATATTTCGTAAATTAGATTTCGTTATTTTTAATTTAACCCCACACTATAATGAAAAAAACAATACTTGCATGTGTACTTAGCATGGCCTTTTTGGGAATAAATGCCCAGGACGCTAAAACGCTAAGCAATGATTTAAGTAAATTAAAAAAAGAAGGAAAATTAAACGGTGATGAATCGTTTGAGAACCCGGAAGCCCGCACAGAGCCTTTGCAAATAACAAACCCTGCCACAAAAAGAGGTTCGCATGGCAATAACAGCACCATGTCTTCCACGGCTTGTAATTGCTGGATCCCGCGGGACAATACGTTTTCTGTAGTTCCGTTTGACGGTAGCGGTGGCAGCGGTGGCCCGGGGGTTGCACCTACTTATGCCAATGACGATTGGTCGACTTCTGCCATAACTTTACCTTTTAGTTTTTGTTTATACGGAAGCAATGTAGGCAGCGGAAGCAATAAATTATTTATAAATAATAACGGTAACATTACATTCGGTTCAGCTTACTCAACGTTTTCAGCAGTTGCTTTTCCAAGCACTCAATATGTAATGGTGGCGCCTTTTTGGGGAGATGTGGAAACAACTAATTCCGGGAGCGGCTTTGTATATTATCAATTAACACCTACGCATTTAATTGTGCAGTGGGATAGCGTAACCTGCTTTCAAACAGGTGGTGCAAACGCGGCGAATGCTCATTTAAAAAATACGTTTCAATTGATCATTACAGATGGGAACGACCCTATATTACCTGTGGGTAATAACATCTCCTTTTGTTACGGCGATATGCAATGGACAACCGGAGATGCTTCGGGAGCTCCAAACAACAGCGGTTTTGGCGGAACACCGGCTACTGTAGGTATAAACAAAGGAAACGGTACAAATTACATTCAGATCAGTTTATTTGGTAATAACACAAACGTATTTACAAACCCGGCAGGAAGCCCTGTTAGCGGTGTTAACTGGCTTGATAACAAATCTTTTTATTTTAATTCCTGCGGCTCTACTACTAACCTACCTCCACTTTCAACTTCAGGCGGATCTGCTTGTACAGGAGATACGTTAAATATTTGCGCGGTTGGTGATACACTTACACAATTGGTTCAATTTACAGGCCCTGAGCCAACACAATCCGTAACCGTAAACGCTTCGGCTCCTACTATTGGTTCCGGGTTTTCGGTATTAAGCTCAACGGTAGGAACCACCGGTTCTTTGATTTTTCAGGTAGCCAGCGGCGGATTAGCACCAGGGTTTTATGATGTATCTGTAACAGGTACGGATAATGGATCTCCTGTTCAAAGCACTACAGTAACCTACGTAATTCACGTATTGAACGCTCCTATACCAAATCCTACTTTAACTGTAAATCCTGCCACTACCTGCGGAAACACTCCCGCTGTTATAACCCTAACCAACGCCAGCAGTTACGATAGTTATAGCTGGAGCACAGGATCTACCACTTTTTCAACATCTGTATCCAGTACAAGCACTGTGCAGGTAACCGTTACAAAAAACGGCTGTTCAAAAACAGGTTCGGCGGTGGCTTATTTTTATCCAAACCCGGTTGTCAATATTACAGGTGTACTAAGTTATTGCCCTCCGTCGACCAGCACAAATTTAACAGCTAATACAAGCAGCGGAACAACTCCTTATACATATAACTGGAGCACAGGGTCTTCATCAAATACTACACAGGCAACTAACGGCACATACAGCGTTATGGTAACAGATGCTCATGGTTGTAAAGACTCTGCATCCGTTAACGTAGTAGGAAATACGGTTCCAACCCTTACCATTACCTCAAAAGGCAGTTTGTGTGCCGGAATGGATACACTTATATCTTCTATTACTAATGCAGGTTCTTATGCCTGGAGTCCTGGTCCGGGGTCTTCAACTGATATGTATACTGTGAGCACACCGGGTGTATATAACCTAAATGTTACTATAAATAACTGTCCGGTTTCGGCAACGTTCTCTTTATCTCCTCCAATAACACCTACCGTAACCATTACGGGAGTTACTTCTATTTGTTCGGGAAACAGCACATCTATTTCTGCAAACGCAGTACCAGCAGGAACCTACAGTTATGCGTGGTATAACGGAAGTAGTGTTGTTGGCACCAGTAGCTCGCAAAGTATAAACGCTACCGGAAATTACAGTGTGGTTGCTATAAACAACAATACACAATGCGTAGGCTTTACTAATTTTACAGTTAATAATTACCCTAATCCAACTGCTGTTATCAATGGTAACCAAACCTATTGCAAATTAAAAAGCGATACGCTTACAGCATCTGTTACAGGTATTAACCCTCCTTATACCTACAAATGGTTGCCGGGCGGCACAACAGGCTTAAACGATTCTGTTTATGTGGCGATGCCTCCTGCTAACGCAGTAAACATTACTTATTCAGTTGCTATTGTTGACAGCAAAGGTTGTATAGATACAGCACAAATATTATTGAAACAAAGTAACCCGCGTTTGGTTATTGCCAATGCTTCTATATGTCCGGGCTATTCAATCGCTATAACAGCAAACGGATCGGGTACAGCGCCACTTACCTATACATGGACAAACAGTGCAAATTCAAACGTGTTTGTTGGTAAAAAAGATACGATCAGCGTTCCTGCAACGTATACCGTGAATATGACCGATGTATATGGATGTGTGGCAACTGCAACACTTAACGTAGCTCAAAATCCTAAGCCAAATGCAAACTTTAACTACGCGCCTTCCTCGGTTGAAGCTGGCTTACCTACAACCTTTACAGATGCATCCAGCGTAGCTACCGGAAGTATCAGCGCATGGTTGTGGACTTTTGGTGATACAGATTCAGCTTTTGTTTCTACGCCAACGCACGTTTTCAATAATGGCGGAACTTATACTGTTTCTTTAGTGGTAGCAAGCGATAAAGGTTGTTTGGATACTGTTAATGAAGTAATCACTATACAATATGTTGTGATTGCTCCTAATATCATAACTCCTAATGGCGACGGCTTAAACGAAATACTCGCGTTTAAAAACTTAGAATATTTTAAAAATAATAAGCTGCAGGTGTTTAACCGTTGGGGAACCAGATTATATAAGGATGATGATTATAAAAACAACTGGAGCGGAAAAGACCTTAGCGACGGAACGTATTTTTACATCTTAGAAATTCCTGAAAAGCACAAAACACTGAACGGCTTTTTTGAAAGTATCAAGTAAAGTCAGTTTTGGTATAAAAGCAGGTAGCTGAATAAAATTAAACGGCTACCTTTGCAGCTATGTTTGTTAAAACTTTAGACAGATATATTCTAAAAAAATTTATCGGTACGTTTATTTTTTCTATCCTGCTTATTATCAGCATTGTTGTTATTTTTGATATATCCGAAAAGATAGATAATTTCATTCATGCTTCTTTGCACGAGATCATTTTCGATCATTACCTGAATTTTATTCCTTTTTTTGCCAATAAGCTTAGCCCCTTATTTACGTTTATTTCGGTTATATTTTTTACTTCAAAAATGGCTACCCGGTATGAAACAGTTGCTATACTTAGCAGTGGTATTACCTACAAAAGATTTTTACGTCCTTATATAATTGGCGCGGCAGCAATTGCATTAACCTCGTTATATCTAAGTCATTTTGTAATACCTAAAGGGAATAGGCAAAAACAGGCGTTTGAAGACAAATATATTAACCAGCATTACCAGACAGAAGAAAGAAACATACATCGCCAACTGGATAAACAAACGCTTATTTACATGGAAAGCTATGCCAACAGCGACAAGCGAGGCAACCGGTTTACTGTAGAAAAAATTAAAAACTTCAGGCAATATTACATGCTTAGTGCCGACTGGATTGAGTGGGACACTATAAAACAAAAATGGATGGCGCACAACTATTATGAACGCATTATACATGATGACAGCCTGCAAAAAAACAAATCGAAACGCTATACGGAAGAATTAAAATTCGGGCAGTTGAAAGAATTGAACATAAACTTTAAGCCTGCCGATATGGGACGAATAGAAAGCAAGGTAGAGGTAATGACCTATCCTGAATTGAGAAAATTTATTATCGAAGAAAAAGAAAAAGGATCAAATGGGATAGAACGCTTTGAGGTGGAAAATTATATGCGTACCGCTTTTCCTTTTTCTACATTTATATTAACGATAATTGGTGTTTGTATCTCATCACGCAGGGTACGCGGAGGTATTGGTTTACATTTAGCCATTGGATTATTACTGGCTGCATCGTATATGTTATTCTCTCAGGTGTCTTCCATCTTTGCTATAACAGGGATGATGTCGCCTTTTATAGCTGTTTGGATACCCAATGTTTTATACAGCGGCATTGCGTTCTATTTATATCGCACAGCACAGAAGTAAGATAACCGGTAATAGTCATTCCGGAAGAAAAGATACCCACATAACCCCCACGATTACAGGCTTCTACTTCACCGAAATGACATTTTACCTATTCTTTTGCTTTTTAAAAGCAATTTAATTAAGCTATATGTTTTTGTTTTATTACAACAAACATACAATCTCAAAAAACGCAAAGGGGATTTATTTAATAAATGGTGCTAGTTTTTTTATATCTGGTCGATTTTAACAAATAACTGGTAAAATTTCAGACCTAAAAATAAAGATCTTCTGCTTTTAAACGGAGATATTTTCTAACTGAAAGAGCTGAACTTAACCCGGAAATAAGAATACCCAGTAAAATAGTGACCAGAAATAAGATCAGTAAATAGTTCGGGTTTTGAACCACCAGCAATTCGGGAATGAACTTATTGGAAGTAATGATAAACACTACTACTAATATATCTGCAATAATGCCTGCAATAACGCCATTTACAATACCTTTTACAATAAAAGGTTTGCGTATAAACGATTGCGTTGCGCCAACCAGGTACATTGTTTTTAATAAAAAACGTTTGCTGTAAATAGACAGGCGTATGGTATTATTAATTAAAGCAACCGCAATAACAATAAGCAAACCGGAGAAAAATAAAATAATAGCGGATATTTTTTGCGTGTTCCTGTTGATGTTTTCTACTAAGATCTTCTGGTAAACAACCTCGCGCACAATTTTTTCAGAAGCTATTTCCTTTTCAATCCAAGCCAGGCTATCAGGGTTAGCATATTCAGCTTTTATGTTCGCATTTATCGTCGCGGGCAACGGATTAATTCCTCCCAGCATACTCAAATCATCGTGTGTGATACGCTTATATTCTTCCAAAGCTTCTTCCTTGCTTTTATAAACAGCCGATTTTATATAGGCTGCAGCGTCAATTGTTTTTTTAAGCTTATCAATTTCCGGCTGAGGCGCGTCTTCTTTTAAATATACCTGGAAACCTACATTTTCTTTTACATGGTTTATAATTAACCTGGCATTTATAAAAACCCAGCCAACCAGCGCCAGTAAAAATAAAACCAGCGACAAACTAATAACGACTGTTACTGATGATGTTTTAATTTTACTTTGTATTGTATTACTTGCCATAGTAACAGCTAATGTAGGCAGGCTTTTACTTTCTTCGCCTCTTGCTTTATGCAAGTAACTAACATGTTATTGTTGAATTAGCCCTCTTATTTGTGCGTTCCGGCGATTACGCCGTCAGGCTTTACGCTCCAATCTTTTGCCGGTTACAGCAAAAGGATTTTCGCTGCAATCCTTAACGCAAATACAACTACTCACTCCAGCGAAAAGAATTTATTTCTATACCAGCTAAACTTAAAGCCCTGTCGGTAACTGTCCTGGCAAGTTCTTCCAGCGTTTTTGGTTTGCTGTAAAAAGAGGGTGTTGCAGGGCAAACAATTCCTCCGGCCAAGGTCACCGTTTCCATGTTTTTAATGTGTACCAGGTTAAGCGGCGTGTCTCTTGTTACTAAAATTAGTTTCCTTCTTTCTTTTAGCATTACATCTGCGGCACGTGTTACCAGATCGTTGCTTATACCGGTTGCAATTCTGCCCAGCGTGCCCATGCTACAAGGACAAACTATTAATGCCCGGTATGATGATGAGCCGGAGGCAAAAGGCGCCATAAAATCGTTCTTATCAAAAAAAGTAAAGGGGTAATTTTTATAATCGCTGTTATCTAGTTCAAACTGCCAGTTAAATTTGGCATTATCACTCATTACAACAGCTATGTTACCAACCGCGTTTTTGTTTTGTAATAGGGTATCAAATAAAACTTTTGCGTAGATAGAACCGCTTGCACCTGTAACTGCTATTGCTATATTAACCGGTTTATTGTGCATTGGGCGTAGCATTTGCATCAGTAGTTCCGGCTCGTGTCGGTATCCTATAGCGTAATGATAATTGCAGTAAATTATTGTACAAGCCTTTGTTAAATAGGTTTTGAGGGAAAGTGCCGTGAAATATACCGGCTGATGAAGTATAATATGGATGAATGGTTACGATAGAATATTCGAAACGAAGATTAACCGACCATGTGTTTTTAAGTTTCATGCCCAGGCCAACGATATAACTGAAATCAAAACGACGATATCCGTAATCAAGATAGGTAGGGTTGTTTGTTTGTACATTTGGAGGATTTTGTATTAAATAGGCAGCGGCGGCACCCAATTCGCCATTAAAGCGTTTGTAATTTGCCCGTATTGTCAAAGGAATTTCGAGATAGTTCAAACGAGATAAGTAAAATGGATTAGCTGGATTATTTCTCGAAGCGGAATCTAAGCTATAATTATGACGTGCGCCTTTTTGTATAAACGTTAAGGCAAATTCCACTTCAAAAATTTTAGATAATTGCCGGTTGATTCCCGCACCAAGCATAAAACCCGGCTTGGTATAGCCACCATAGGTATCGCCATCAACCTGCGAAGCAACTACGGCCGCATATATGACAGGCCTAAAGGTTTGGTCTATACCACTTCCCTGCGCTCTTAAAAGATTAGTAACCAGTAAAAGGGATGCCAGGATTAAAAAAACACGTTTCATCATTTAGCTTATCATTATTTTTTTTGCCGGAGAAATTAATTTTATTGCTTCTTCCGCAATCGCACTTGCCGATAAGCCAACCTCCTCATATAACTCTTTTGGCTCGCCATGTTCAATAAACTCATCGGCAATACCAAGGCGTTTTACCTGTGCCTGATAATTATGGTCGCTCATAAATTCTACAACCGCACTACCAAATCCTCCCTGCAAACAGCCATCTTCAATGGTAATCACTTTTTTATGTGTAGCAAAAATCTCATGCAGTAGTTGCTCATCCAGCGGTTTCACAAAACGCATATCGTAATGCGCCACGCTTATGTTTTGTTCTTCTATTGTTTTAATAGCTTCGGTTGCCGTATTGCCAATATGCCCGATAGAAAGAATAGCGAGATCTTTTCCATCTTTAATCTTTCTTCCTTTACCTATTTCAATTTCTTCAAATGGCGTTTTCCAGTTTACCATTACTCCGTTTCCTCTTGGGTAGCGAATACTGAATGGCAAGGCATTTTTTTCCAACTGGGCTGTGTACATTAAGTTACGAAGTTCCTGCTCGTTCATAGGCGCAGAAACAACCATGTTTGGTATGCAACGAAAATAAGCCAGGTCGAACGTACCGTGATGTGTTGGCCCATCTGCCCCTACAAGCCCTCCTCTATCCAAACAAAACACAACGTGCAATTTTTGCAAAGCTACATCGTGTATCACCTGGTCGTAGGCGCGTTGCATAAAAGATGAATAAATATTACAGAAAGGTATCAATCCCTGTGTTGCTAATCCTGCTGAAAAAGTTACCGCATGTTGTTCTGCAATAGCCACGTCAAAAGCCCTGTCGGGCATGGCTTTCATCATGATATTTAAAGAGCATCCGCTTGGCATAGCGGGTGTAACACCCATGATCTTACTATTTTTTTCAGCAAGCTCAACAATGGTATGCCCGAAAACATCCTGGTATTTGGGTGGTTGCGGTTCTTTTGGTGTAACTTTTATAATTTCCCCGGTATCTTTATTAAACAAGCCCGGCGAATGCCAAATCGTTTCATTTCCTTCTTCAGAAAATTTATATCCTTTACCTTTTTTAGTTAATACGTGAAGAATTTTAGGGCCGGGAATATCTTTCAAATCGTTCAAAACCTGTACTAAACGTTGTACATCATGCCCGTCAACAGGCCCAAAATACCTGAAGTTAAGCGACTCGAACATATTACTTTGTTTAAGCAAAGATGTTTTAAGGGCCAATTGTACTTTTGAAACAATATCGCGTGCGCTGGTGCCAAATTTACTAAGCTTACCCAGCTGTTTCCATACCTCATCTTTTACATTATTGTATGTGTGAGATGTTGTAATATCGGTTAAATATTCTTTTAGCGCGCCTACATTCGGGTCGATGCTCATGCAATTATCGTTAAGCACAACCAAGAGGTTGGCATTTGATGAGCCTGCATGGTTCATTCCTTCAAAGGCCAAACCGGCAGTCATAGCTCCATCGCCAATAACCGCAATATGATGTTTATCTTTTTGTCCTAAGTAATCAGAAGCAACCGCCATACCTAAAGCAGCGGAAATAGAAGTGGAAGAATGCCCTACGCCGAAAGCATCGTACTCGCTCTCATCACGTTTTGGAAAACCACTAACACCTTTGTATTTTCGGTTAGTATGGAAAGTATCTCTACGCCCGGTAAGAATTTTATGCCCATATGCCTGGTGGCCTACATCCCAAACAAGCTGGTCGTATGGGGTGTTGAATACATAATGCAATGCAGCTGTAAGCTCTACTACGCCTAAAGAAGCGCCGAAATGCCCGCCTTTAACAGAAACCAGGTCGATGATGTATTGACGAAGTTCGTCGCACAGTTGTTCTAACTGGGCTTCGGTAAGTTTTTTTAAATCAGACGGCGAATTAATATTGGCTAATAACGGCCCGGGGATAAATCCTTCTCCTTTTACAATTTGCATACATCAAAGATAGTAATTAGCAAGCAGGTGATAAAACGTAGTTTATATTTTGTGTTAAAAATTATCCGGTGCTTTTCTGAAAATTAACCATTGACCATTGCGTGTTGTCGGGGAACCATTGAATGTTGTCGGGATACCGTTGCATGTTATCGGGAGACCGTTGCATGTTATCGGGAGAGCGTTGTATGTTGTCGGGAGAGCGTTGTATGTTGTCGGGAGACCGTTGCGTGTTGTCGGGGGACCGTTACATGTTGTCGGGACAGCATTGCATGTTGTCGGGAGAGCATTGCATGTTATCGGGAGAGCGTTGCATGTTTTCGGGAGAGCGTTTCGTGTTGTCGGAAGACCGTTGCATGTTATCGGGACGGCATTTCAAGTTAATCATTGAGCATTAATCCAGAGATATTGCATGGTTTTTACTTAAAACTCAAAAAATGTTGTAATTTTCAATGCATTTTTATTGTAAAATCATCCCTTAAAACAAGTATGAATAAGCTATTTTACGCAACCTATTTTTTATGGATCTTGTCTGAAGTAATACTGAACCGCTTTGTTCGCTCAAAATCTACAGATAAACAGGGTGCAGATAAACGAACCGAGCTGTATCTTTGGCTAACCATTGTTTTATGCATTACGGTGGGAACGATAGTTTCTTTTAACATAATTTGCCCGATCTATTTTAACGAGTCGTTTGCTTACCTGGGTTTAGCCGTTATTATTATTGGGATCCTTATACGTTTTATTGCCATAAAACAACTGGGCAAGTTTTTTACAGTAGATGTAACGATCAGGGAAGGCCACCAGCTGATGCAAAGCGGGCTTTACAAAAGGCTCCGGCATCCGTCTTACACCGGTTGTTTGCTGTCTTTTTTAGGCTATGGAATTGCGTTGAACAATTGGATAGGCCTGGCTATTGTGTTCATCCCGGTTGTATTAATATTTATCTATAGAATGCATGTGGAAGAAAAGGTTTTAATTAAACAGTTTGATAAGCAATACCTGGATTATATAGCCAGAACCAAACGCTTAATTCCTTTTATATATTAAACACTATGGATACATTTAAATCAAGTGCCGACAGAAGAAGCTTTTTAAAAGCGGCCGGCTTAGCCACATTGCCGTTCTTTGTTTCAGCAAGCGGCATGGCCGGTAACTCTTTGTTTTATGATGGTAAACCCAAAAAAGAGGAGCATAAAAATCCGTCTGTTAATTTCATTTTTGACGGGTTATCTTTCTCGCCGGAAGAATACATTAAAAAACTTACTGAAATAAATGATGCAAAAGCCATAGAGCCCGATTTTTATGGGCATGGCGGTGCGGTGAAAGAGCTGCAAGATGCCTTTGCCAAAATAACGGGTAAAGAAAAAGCGGTGTTTCTTCCTACCGGAACCATGGCAAATCAGCTGGCTATTAAATTGCTGAGTAAGGAAAATACAAAAGTGATCGTGCCCGAAAACAGCCATGTTTTTAGGGACGAAGCAGATGCGGCACAATCTGTTCATAATAAAAGGTTGATACCGGCAGGCAAAGGCAAGGCTTATTTTGACCTGAAAGAATTGCAGGAAACGATTACTTATTATGATAAAGGCGAAGTTTTTGAAAGCGGGCTGGGAACGATAACTGTTGAAAATCCTGTAAGAAGGGCGGATGAAACCAGCGTGCCGATTGGCGTTATTAAAGAAGTAGCTGCTTTTTGCAAGGAGAAAGGTTATAAGATGCATTTGGACGGGGCGAGGCTGCATATTGCATCAGCTTACACAGGTGTTTCTATTGCTGAATATGCTGCTTACTTTGATACGGTTTATATTTCACTTTATAAATATCTGAATGCTTCTAACGGTGCCATGTTGTGCGGAGACGCGGCTGTTATAGATAAAATTGAACACCTGGTAAAAATATACGGTGGCACAACATTTCAAAGCTGGGATGCTGCTGCCATGGCTTTGCATTATTTAAACGGGATCGAGGAGAGATGGAAAAATGTTATTCAGCAGGCTGAGAGCTTAATTACCGAATTGAACAAAATACCTGAAATAAAAATTTCTAAAATTGAGAACGGAACCAATATCTATAATTTGGTTTTGGATAAAAGCATTGATCTTAAAAAGCTGGCGGGCGTTCTTTATAATGAGTATAATATCTGGCTGGGAAGGGCCAATGAAGAAGGTATTGTAAAGTTTACGGTTAACGAAAGTTTGCTTCGCCAAAAAAATGATTTCATTTTAAATGCCTGGAAAAAGGGAATGAATGCAGCAAAAAAAGATAAATAAAAGTACAGCTCTAATTCTTCTTTCTTATTATTTTACGATCAGTTTATAATTGTATATTTTATCATTAGAAGAAGCGGTAACGATATAGGTTCCGGGAGTTAATGATTTACTCTTTTCTATCAGAAAAACCTGGTTGTTTTCGGTAGATACAAATACGGTAGATAAAAATTCTTTGCCTTCTATATCTCTTAAAAATACGGTTACGGGTTGGTTTTGATAACCGCTTAGTTTAACGTTCAGGTCAGTTGTTTTATCAATTGGACTAGGATATATAACGACACTTTGCTGAGACGCAAAATTAACGAGAACGATATTAAAATATTTAAAGTTGCCGTTGAAGTCTGTCTGCTTTAAGCGGTAGTATGATACGCCTGCATAGGGCTGATAATCGGTCTCGGCATATTCTTTATACGTAACACTATTACCTGCACCGGGCATATCAATTAATTTGGTGAAGTTGGTGCCGTCTTTGCTTTTTTCTATCGTGAAATACGCATTGTTTGTCTCTGTGGCAGTTTCCCATTTTATATCTACTTTATCACCGTCAGGAATAGCTGAAAAACTAAGCAATTCAATAGGCAAAGGATTCCACCCTGTTTTTTTGCTACCTAACGTAAAGGCTGAAAAAGAATTGAAAGCCGAGGGAGAAGAAGTGGAAGTTATGTTTCCTGCCTGTGGCGTGCTAAAGTTGCCTAAGGTGCTGCTGCCTCCAATATCAATCCAGGTTTGAGGTGTGGCAGTAGTGTTCTTTACAATGGTTAATGCACTTCCTTCATACACACCATCATTTGTACCAAAGTATAGTTTTATGGTTTGATTGCCACTTAAATCTAATGTTGGCTGTGAGGTTTCGGTATTATCTGTGCGGCTTATTTTCCAATAATGCACACCTGAGATCGTATCAACGGTTGCAATAGGCATATCACCGGGTGCTACGCTTCCAAAGGTTGTCCATGGGTTTGCATTAAAAACTTCGGAAGTATAGCTGTAAAGACTGGCTGTAGCATGGTTAATGGTAAGCACAAAAGGCCTGCAATCGGTGCTTTTGCCTAGAGGAAAGTTTAATGATGAACTGCCTGATGTTGATTTTTGATATTTCATGGGGCCATTTACATAGCTTGTGGAAGCCGAAGTTAAGGCCGGTGCAGAGGAACCGTTTTTCATTATTAAAATATTAGTTGCCGTAGTATTAAGAAGGCCGGATGTGAGATTCAATGCTACGGAAAGAGATATAGGCGTGTTTAACGTAACGGTTGGCGATATGGCAAATGTATTGTTTATGGTAAGGTTACTTAATGAATAAAGGCCTGCGCCTGAAATATTTTGATTTTGAGGAGTTGTAGTGGAGTTGCTATTAAGCGTTAACGTTCCGGTTGCATTTGATGTAATAGCGCCACAATTTATTACATCGTTATATACAAAAAGTGAAACGCCTGTGCCAATACTTACCGTAGCGTTAGGCTGCACCCATATATAACCTACCTGGGTATTGGCGGTAACAGCGGGCTGGTTGGTTGCACCAGTTGCAATAATAACATGAGCCCCGGATGCAGGCACAACACTCCCACTCCAATTGGTTGAAGTATTCCAGTTTGAACTTGTACTACCCACCCATACATTAGATTCGGGTGAAATGAAACAGAACGTAGCAGGGCTGCTTTGATTATTGTATTCAGTTCCTATCCATCCCGGGCTTAATACGGAAGTTAAAACGTGTACTTCGTCTAATGTACCCTGGTAATATTCTCCGCCCGGGCTTGTAGGGCTCGCCATATAACAACCCATAGCCAAAATGGTTGGAAGGCCTGTTTGGGGAGGGGTTGTTGATGTAGCCGCTAAAACACCATCTACATAAATTGAATTGACAGAAGTGCCGTCGTAGGTATAAACACAATAATGCCAGGAGCCCGAAGAAGGAACGGAAGGAGCCGCGACCAACGTACCTCCGCCCCACTCCCATTCAAGCAGGGTGTTGCCTCTAAAGCCTAATTGTTGCCCGCTGCCGGCGCCTCCGTCTTCCATCACCACAAAGTTTTGGTTTCCTCCGTTGGTTCCTACAAAGTTAACCCAGGCCGATATGGTTTGAGGAGCGTTATTGGCAGGCAGGGAGTTTACCGGAAAAGTTATGTAATCATCATTGCCATCAAAATAGCATGCGTTAGAAATCAGGCCTACCACTTTGCCCGAACTTGTCATATTAAAGGTAGTTCCGTTTTCAGGATTGATGGAAGTAGCATCTAAATACTGGGGAGCTGTTCCACCCGGATCTTCATCCATGTGCCAAACTCCTACGTAATTAGCATTCCATGCAATGGGAGATGAAGGTTGCGTGTTAGCTGCTATGTTTCCATAATACATATAAATATAGGTATCTACACTGGCAGATACGGAAGGAACATTTACCCACACATCAAATTCGCCTGTGGTAGCGATGTAGTATTCCAGTTGAAAATTGATAGGTGTAATACCATCTGCTGCCGTAAAATAAATATCGTACCCGTTATTGTTTTGTACATGCCCTCCGTTAGCAACACTTTTAAATAAACTTTGATCAGGAAGCCCAAGGGTAGTTATCAGCACCGGGAAGTTAGCCAGGTCTGCACCACCCGCTACTTTTGTATGATCTATCCGTATCAAGCGGCTATATGTATAATTACAGGAAGATGTTTGTGAAATGGCTAAACAACTCAAAAAAAATAAATAAGCAAATAGAAGTCTTTTCATACAATCATAATTAGTTGTGGTAGCCTAAAAATACGAAAGTAATTTTATTTTACAGTATTAAATTAAGGTTAATGCCTTATTTGTATGATAAGATATTGTCAATTATTAAATAATCAAACAACAGTTTCTTATAGCTATATAAAAAATTCAATAAGCTGTTTTGTATGTTTAACCGGACGGTACTGATGCATCAATTTAATACAGGTAATTTCTGTACGAAATAAAGTAATTAAGCATTCTGTTTAACTGTCCAACGGTAAACGGAGTTTTACAAGGAGCAGGGTGATAAGACATGATATTGCCAATGATGGGTGTATAATAATCTCCGTTGGCATCTACGTTAGATCCTGTCCATTGGCAGGTATTGCTTACCGGCGCAGGATTAATATCGGCAGGTGTATCGCAAAGCTGATCTCCTGCCGTTGCACAGTTGCTTTCGTTCACTAACTCTGCCCCGCCTGAAACATCAAAAGTATGTGCTAATGAAAAGAAGTGCCCCATTTCGTGCGACCAGCATTTTCCATCGGTTACGCAGCTATGCGTTAAAACCATGTAATCTGCTCCCGAGCTTGCAAAGCCTGCTTCAGGCGCAGGTACAATACTGCCCACAATGTATACGTTTATCATGTTATGAACTTCGTATAGATTATGAACTTCGGGTGTTTCTTTTACCTGGTCGAACTGGTAATATTTATAATTGTAAATAGTATCTTGTTTACAAACAAAGAAGCTTAAGCAGATGGGGGCAAAATCGGCATTCAATGTAGCTAATCCTGTATTGATATCTGCTTGTGTTATGTTGGGATTGTTTAAACTATCTGTTACAATGTGTATAGCTAACGATAATCTTTTGTTTAAGCATTGTGTAGGCGCTGTAGAACCGGCCTGCATCACGCTTGCCGCCTGGCCATTTCTTTGATTAGCTTGCCTGGCAGTTGTATTGCCTGATTTTTTTGCCTGCGCAAACAACGAAGATGAAAACGCTGCACAAAGCAACCAGACTAAACACAAACTACGACCTAATGCTGACATATTTAATATATAATAGAAAATAAATGTATTAAAAATTTCCTGCTTCAAAGAAAATAAAATAAATTTGTTTGGTATCTGTTTATTTAAAAAATTTATGACGAAACGACATTACGTATTTTTTGCTGCTCTTATTTTTTTATTTCGTTTCAGCGTTTTTAGTCAAATCAGTTCAAGTGTATCATCAGGATGTGCGCCATTAGTTGGTGTAACATTTACAGCCACTCCCGGTGCCGTTAACCCGCTTTGGAATTTTGGCGACGGAACTACCTCTTCCCTGTCAAATCCTATCCATACGTTTGCTACGCCACAAACCTACACGGTAACTTTTACCG